>ERZ808051.141-NODE-141-length-92420-cov-10.774612_pt1 | contig 92420 bp, 89 predicted proteins | sample MGYA00380199_ERZ808051 | MGnify/ENA primary metagenome ERZ808051 (study PRJEB31490, sample SAMN06133391) | mouse gut metagenome | isolation source: J11 | host: mice | place: China: Chengdu | collected 2015-05 ... | reverse complement strand
ACGCCTACGTTTTTTGCTATACATCCTCGAAGAAATATCCTGCGCAAGTTGCATCGGTTATTTTCCTACAGTTCCTAAAAGCTGTCGCCATATTGTGGCTCAGGCAGACAATGACTTATGCCCCAATTATTACTGCGTTTAATCAATATGTAGTACATGAAGATACAAACATTGCGATTGATCACCTCCAAAGGGATTATCCAGCACAACTCTATATTGTAATCCCAAAACTATTTAGTAGTGTTTTAGCAAAATGTATGATATACTTAGATAGGAACGCAGAAAGAACCGCATTCTTTTACAGCGAAATATATTTTTATGCACACGGGCACCCAGGTGTGCTTACCAGGCTAACATCAATCCTGCAAATCAAATGAAACACGCTCTAGATGGTAATAAAGTATAAGGAGTGAAACACAAATGGAAAACCCTCAATCAATTAACTGCCAAACAATACAGGGAACATCAAACAACAAACGAAATGAAGCCTTAGATGTCTTAATTACCCAGATCCAGAATGAAAGAACAAAAAACTATATTTCGAATCGTCTTATTCCTCAGATGGAGTGGTACAGCCGCAAAGGACAGGAATGTAAAAAACAATATCATCTCTGGACAACGATCACGATCCTTTTGGGTGCTTTCATACCAGTCGTATCTGTGTTTGCGGACGGAAGCATCTGGGTGAAAGCGCTACTTGTGACGCTCGGCTCAATCGTAACGGCATGCAATGCGTACGAGACATTGCACAATTTCAAAGATTTATGGATAACCTATCGAAACATCCGGGAAAAATTACTCAGAACTTTATATTTCTATTTTAATAATGCTGGCGTTTTTGCTCAGGAAAACACACAAAATGCAAAAGATCTGCTATTGATCAATATTTGCGAAAATGAAATATCGAGTGAACACAGTGAGTGGATGTCTCAAATGCAAAAATGAAACAGATTAGCGGACTGCCCTAAGGGCAGTCCGCTAATCTGTAGGCATTATAATGCTCTCCAATTGTTCGCTGTCAATCAAATTGCCACTTAACCATCCTTCAACCGCATCATGCGGAATATAGACCTTGATCCAATATCGCTCACCATCATTTTCGAACTGCTGCTGATAAAGTATCTCCGTCGTTCCGTTCACTCCACCGACAACCGCTCCGTTCATAGAAGGTTCCTTTCTGATATTAGAACCATCTCTTCCCTGATCGTTCAGCTGAATATAAACTGGCTCGATCTCATTCTGCGGTTCCTCCAGTGCCATTGCCGATTCGTCTGATTCCGGTTCTCTTTTTCTAAATAAAGGCGGGTACTGTTCGCAGTCCACAGATAACATTTCTTCATATTTCTGGCAAAACAATTTTATTTTTGTAAAGCCTGACAGATAGTAGCCTTCCAAACCATTGGCAAATGGCAGATCTACAAGTACTGCAGAAAAATACACGATAATAACGATCACAAACATACATTTCTTTAATACGGCAGACTTCTTTCCGGCCGTATGGTTCACTGCCTTTTCGCCCCAATCTATCATTCTGTTGTCAATTTCTACAGCCCAATTCCTGTTACGCCCGATTAAATATACGACTTCAGTCACAAACCACACCCAGCTTTTGATCAAAACAAGGTCCAACCGTAATTTGCGCACTATGTTTTTTATCAGTCGCAGGACATATTTTAGAATCAGAACAGACACCAACAATTCGATCAGGAAACGCCAAGGCCAGCTCAAATGATAAAAGTTATTCCATGCCCCATAATAAAAATGAGCTATTTTCATATACAGTCACCATCAACAGGTGAACCCATATCTTCTTCATCCGTTTCCTTCTCTTCGTTCTTTTCTTCTATCCTTCCGCTATCCTTGTTGGGCAGCTGATGAATCTCATCCTGTAGAAATGCATTGTCATTTAATATCTCTTTCAGTTTTTCGAAAGCCTCTTTCTGTGTCAGCATATCATTGGATACAGCTGTATTCAATATTGTCATATTATCTGTCTTTGCCTTCATAATATAATTATACAGTTCCACACCACTCATTCCGTTCTGAAGATAGTCAGACACAATCGGACCCAGATTTCCGAAGTTCTTCATCATATAAGCCATATCTTCGATCTGTTTCATTGTCAGTATCTTTTCACTGTCCGCTATTCGTTCTTTCTGCTTATTCATAGCAATCTGTTCATCTGTTTTATTGGCAGCCACATGGATCCCGACCGTTGTTTCCCTATTTGACCGGAGCATCTTTACCGCGTCTTCATCAGGTTCCACATTCAATTCCAATATCTTAAATCTTACTCCTTCAAATTGTTTCAGTTTCTTCTCAATGTAATCTTCCAGTATATTTCGTATTTCCCACCCTTGCTGTACATTCCATTTTCCATCCTGTCCTCTGATAACACTTTTCAGAATCTGCTGGATGTCTGTTTCGTCCATCTGACCCTGAAAAAAATATTTCTGCGCATCCTGCAGTGTATAAGAAATCGAAATAGACACATAAAAATAAAAGTCGTTGTCTGCCATCACAATCTGATAATCCTGACTGAAATTTTTCTCTTCCAGCGACAATGATACTTTTCGGTCATAATGTCCATGTCTCACTTCTGCCGAAGAATATCTTCCCCCGCTGTTAATGACAATACTCTTCCCCGCACCACCTCCGGTCTGATATAGCAGAAAGCATTCCCCCTCGTTCGGCATGGGGACTCTTTCCATCAATCCCAACTTAAAATTCTCTTCTTTTACTATAAATTCACTCATTCCCTGCCCTCCTGTGTACTTTGCCGCTGATGTCACTGCGCATTTCTTTCGTACAGACATCTCCCAATGCTCTATTAATAAAGCGCTCGATGCTGCAGCATCCGGCTCCTGCCTTATAAACCTTTGAATCGTATCGAGCTAGCAGGTTGTAAAACAACTCTCTGTAGTCTCTACACTGCCAGATCATCTGCCATAGGGCGCACAGTTTATCACTCACTTCATGTTGAACGATACATAGTTTTATAAAAATTGCCTCTTCTTGATCTTCAATCCGCGCCAGACTGACATCTGTAGAGAATAAAATTAAAAATAACCTGCAAATATCTTTTTTCTCTCTTAAAGTTATCCTTTCCTGGATCAGTGCATACATCTTCTCTATCAAAATCCTATAAAACGTAAATGCCCGCATTCCCACGGCAAAAAAATCATAAACATGTGATACGTATTCACCGAATTTGTTATCACGTATTTCTTCCATCATTCTGCGAATATACCGTTCTATAATATTCTCTAATATATCCTTTTTGTCCTCCAATCCGACGCACACAAACAGACCTGTCAGCAGATAATGAAGCCCGTGCTCTTTACTCCACACCTGCAGTAAATTATGTATATTCTTTTGATACATCTCCTCCCGGTTTAAGGCCGCCACGATCTGTGCGATCAGCATATCCGTAGCAATGTTCTTTTCGTCCCGTATCCTATTGACCATATTATTTAGAAAAAAATAGTAATCCCAACTGACCAGCAGCCCTGTAACTTCCATTGCCGCCCGAGACATCAGTACCGGTTTCTGCATACTATAGCTTTCCAGCCAGAAAATAATAGTGTCATGCAATTGGGGACATTCTTTCCAAAAAAACTTCAATATCCTCTCTCGATATTCCGCTTCCGTTAAATGCACAACCTCGACTGGCGTTATTCCTGTATAGGTATTCATTTCTCCCTGGCAGGTTTCCGCTCCAAATCGACTCAGAAGATCTGTGATCCCATAAGTTCGCACTTCCTCTTCCTTGTCGTGCTTAAATGACTGAAAAAGCTTGTCCGCCGCCTGAACTACCCATATATACGGCAGGGAATCAAAAGCTGCCACCGAGATCATAAGCGCCATGGAATACGATTCATAGTTCTCATCCAGCCAGTTATTCAACGCTTCCTTATCATCGAACAGATTTCCTGACTTACGACTATTTTTCATTTTCTCGGAATCTCTGATCCTGATATCCTCAAATCTGGCATCATCACCAGCCATAACTCCGTAATTGTTGATAGTCCGATACAGAATGTAGGTATTCTTTTTATCCTCCTGATGCCCTATGTCATCAAGGAATTTTTTTATCTCCTCCTCCTCTGCTGTTTGTCCCCCAGACTTCTCTTCCTCTTTTCCTTCATTTTTTTGTTCTTCGTCCTTTATCTCTTTCTGCTCCCTATCATCTTCCCTACTCGTACCCATCCCTGTTCCCTCTTAAAACTCGATCCTTCCAAAGTATGCATTGTCACCAGCGATTATTCCGTGATTTATGATCGTGCAAGGCTGCTCCTTTTCTCTCTTTTGTTCTTTTTGCCTGCTCTCTTCTTTATCTTTATTATAGAACATATTGAGCCTCTCCGTGATCAGGCAGGCTATCTCATCTTCTTTCATCTTTCTTCCATCCAGGCATACCAATGTCCGCAATTCTTCTGGCAGGAGATCGCGTTCAATGTAATTCACAATCAACAGCCTTGCTCTGTCTTCCTTTGTGCTTTCCAAAGCTATCCGCTTCTCCAAACTTGTCCACTCGCCTTCCAGATAAGACGCCGAAATCAGAAGAACTTTCAAGCAGGATTCATTTTTGTATACATTATATAACTTCTGATGGATTTTTTCAGACAGGATTTCCTGCTGCCTGGCAGGAGCATAGAATACATTCCAGCCATCTTTGACCAGATAATCATAAATTTTTTCCACTGTTTTTGCCATTTCAGACTTATATGAAATGGCAATGTCATAATAATACGCCAACTGCCGCCCTCCTGTTTCCCTTGATATCATTTACAATTTATGACAAATAATCCCATAATATTGCATCGTTTTAATCTATCATCTTTCACAAAAAATTACAAGGGACAGAATTGACCAATTCTATCCCTTGCCATATGCTATCTTTGCTCTCTATCATGTGAACCTAAAGCAAACCGCCAAACCAAAATCAATACTGCACATCTATATCATAGAACCGCTTCTTCAGATCCCCGCCCGAAGCCAGATACTCCCTGATCACACGCAGTATCGTCTCCGATGTATTGTCACCTTCATACGGGTTTGGCTCCTGCTGCAGTTCGTTATTTTCACGCATTGACTGTGCTTTGCGGATCGCGTCCTCGATCTCGCCCGGCATACAGCCGCAGTCGATCACACTCTTCCCTCTCATGCGCCCTTTCTGCCGGTCTCCGATATTCACTGTGGGAATATGGAAAGAGGGCGCCTCCATGATACCGCTCGACGAATTACCGACAACCATCTCGCAGTACCGCAGCGCACTCAGATACCGCACCATGCCCAGGGATGTAAATGCAGCGGTTCGCTCCCTGTTGCGGCTGACATACGCATCAATCTTCTGATTGATGATCCTTCCGTCCGTGTCGGAATTGGCTTTTGTAAACAGGATCCGATATGCTCCGACTCGATCCAGTGCACACAAAAGATGCTCAAACTGTTCCTGCACAGTGTTGTTTTCCAGCGTCACTGGATGAAATGTGACCATGATATAGGGCTGATCCAACTGAAAACAAAGACTTTGCTCCAGTTCCTCCCTGTTCATCAGCTTCTGAGTCCTGATATTTTCGACGCCCAGGGCACCCACACAGAATACGCGGTCAGGCTGCTCGCCGAGCTGTATCACCCTGTTCCTGTACGCCTCCGTGGAGGTGAAATGGAGCATGCTCATCTTGGTGATCGCATGCCTGATCGCTTCATCGATCGCGCCTTCCGTCAGCTCCCCGCCATGGATATGTGCGATCGGTATGCGGTGCACCATCGCCGCTGTTGCCGCCGCGAGCGACTCATACCTGTCCCCCAATATCACAACGATATCCGGCGTGTTCCGCGTAAAAATATCAGCAAACCCGATCGTTCCCAGCCCGATCGATTTTGTGATGCCGCAGGGCGTATCAGAACTTAAAAGCATCTCATTTCGATCCGTTATGCCAAATCCATCCTGCTCGATCTCCTGATATGTCAGCCCAAATTCCGGCGACAGGTGCATTCCGGTCACGACCAGCTGCAGCTCCAGATCACCGTCCCGGTCTATCTTCTGGATCAGGGGTTTCAACAAACCGTACTCTGCCCTTGTCCCTGTTATCACGCATATTTTTTTCATTTTCCCCTCCATAATGACAGGGAGCTGTTCATAAATGACCTGCACAGTTCCCGGGATCCTGTATCAGACGATCAGATCATCCGCCTGATAATCCCTGTCTGCCACTGTTCCGATAATCCCGTCCCACCGCATCGGGCTGATGCCGTTTCCGGGACGTTTTGTTGTCAGGTTTTCAGCTGTGAATTTCTCACCTTTTCGAATGTCCACAGCTGCCACGATACTTTTTCTCGCAATATCGACATTCGCCCGCTCCGACTCGGACACCTGTTTCTCGCCGTTTCCCAGCGCAAGCTCTATCTTTCGGATCCCGGCAACCATCTGCCGCAGTTCCTGCGGTTCCAGGCTTGCCTTGTGATCAGGCCCTTCCATACCCTTATCCAATGTAAAATGTTTCTCGATCACTTCCGCCCCAAGTGCCGCCGCCGCGATCGGGATCTCGATCCCCTGCGTGTGATCGGAATACCCGACCGGAAGTCCGGTCCGCTCACGCATCTTCACCATCGCCAGCAGATTGACATCTGCGACGGGCGTCGGATACTGCGTGTTGCAGTGAAGCAGGGTTATATCTTTCGTCCCGTTCGTTTCCAGCACCTGAACCGCCGCTCTCACCTCGTCCATATTGCTCATGCCGGTCGAGAGGATCACCTTTTTCTGCAGTCTCGCTATCGCCCGCAGATACGGCAGATTCGTGATCTCCCCCGAGGGGATCTTGAAGACCTGCAGCCCAAGATCCGCGAGCAGTCTGATGCTTTCCGCATCAAACGGCGTCGACAGAAACATGATGTTCTTCTGGTCACAGTATTCCATCAGCTCTATATGCATCTGTCTGGTCAGTTCCAGCTTTTTGAGCATTTCATACTGAGTCTCCGATGCGTCTGTTGTCTCGAGCTGATACCCGGCTTTCCGGGCAGTTCTGCACACAAGCTTCTTCGCCTGAAAGGTCTGAAACTTGACTGCATCCGCGCCGGAATCGCTCGCCGCGTCGATCAGCCTTCTCGCGATCTCCATGTCGCCGTTGTGGTTCACACCTGCTTCCGCTATGATAAATATCTTTTTCATCCTGTTTATCCTCGATTTTTTACCAAACTCCCATGCCCGCACATCTGGCACTACCATAAATATACGTCCTATGAACAACATAGTGTATCAATATAACAGCTCCTAAATCCCTGCTCCCGAAACGCTTATTCACAGAACGCACGGATCTGCTCTCTCATACACTTCGAGACATCCGCCTGTGCCAGATAGACATTCGTCCACTCCACGATCATCTCCATCGTTTTATCCACATGCCATTTGGGGCTCCACGCGAATGTTTTCTTGATCTTAGAACAGTCCAGCTTCAAGAAACCAGCCTCGTGGGGTCCCCCGTCGTGCTCGTTTTTCCAATCGACTCTCTTGCCGCCAGCCTCGTTCCATTTTTCACAGAATAACGAAACCAGCTCCCCGGTTGTCAGGCAGTCCGTCTCATCCGGTCCCACATTGTAGCAGCCCGCAAGTGACTTATCCGCATATTGCCGCTCCGCGATCATCAGATACGCCATCACCGGCTCCAGCACATGCTGGTATGGTCTCGTCGAGTAGGGGTTGCGCACAGGGATATCTTTCCCCATCTGAGCCGCGCGGATGCAGTCCGGTATGATCCTGTCAACGGCAAAATCCCCGCCGCCGATGACATTGCCCGCCCTGCAAGTCGTGACCGCGATGTCCCTGTCCGCCAAAAACGCGTTTTTGTAGCTGTCCGTCACCAGCTCCGAGCAGGACTTGCTGTTCGAGTAGGGATCGTATCCGTTCAGCTCCTCGTTTTCGCGATATCCCCACTCCCATTCCCTGTTCTTGTACACCTTATCGGTCGTCACGTTCACAACCGATCTGACAGAATCCGTCAGCCGGACGCACTCCAGCACGTTCACCGTCCCCATGACATTCGTCTCATACGTGCAGACCGGATGCTTATACGATTCCCTGACGATCGGCTGCGCCGCCATATGGATCACGATCTCGGGCTGCACTTCCCGAAACACCGCCCGAAGCTGCTCCAGATCGCGAATATCGCCGGTCACAGAATGCATCCTGTCCTCGAGTCCGCACAGCGCAAACAGGCTTGGCTGCGTCGGCGGCTCCAGTGCATAGCCTGTGACATCTGCCCCCGCCATCACGAGCGCCTCGCACATCCACGTTCCCTTAAATCCGGTATGCCCCGTGATAAGCACTTTTTTATCTTTGTAAAAAGACAGATCCATCATTTGTTCTCTCCTCCGCAAGCCGCGACAGCAGCCTTGATCGTCTCCGCCATATGATCGATCATCGCATCCGTCATTCCCGGGTACACACCAACCCAGAACGTGTCCCGCATGATCCTGTCCGTATTCTCCAGTGAGCCGACCACACGGAATCCCTCGCCTTTTGCACGCATCTCATCAAAGCACGGATGCTTCACAAGATTGCCCGCAAAGAGCATCCGCGTCTGAACGCCCTTAGACTCGATAAACGGAACCACTGTGCCGCGCTCCACGCCTTCCCTGCAGGTGATCATGAACCCAAACCAGCTCGGATCGGCGTTTTCACAGGCAACCGGGAGAATGAGCTTGTCCTCCAGCCCCGCCAGCGCCGCGCGAAGCCGTGCGAAATTGTGTCTCCTGCGCTCCACAAAGGAAGGGAACTTGTCCAGCTGCGCGCAGCCGATCGCCGCCTGCAGATCGGTGGCCTTGAGATTATACCCGAAATGCGAGTACACATACTTGTGATCATACCCGAGCGGCAGCTCCCCATACTGCCTGTCAAAACGGTGCCCGCAGAGATTGTCGCGCCCCGACGGGCACACACAGTCCCGGCCCCAGTCCCTGAACGACCGGATCGCCTTGTGCAGCAGCGGATTGTCGGTATAGACCGCACCGCCCTCGCCCATCGTCATGTGGTGCGGAGGATAAAAGCTGGACGTACCGATATCTCCGATCGTCCCCGTAAACCGCACCTGCCCGTCGATCGTGTACGTCGATCCCAGCGCATCACAGTTGTCCTCCACCAGCCAGAGGTTGTGCTTCTCACAAAATGCCTTCACCGCGGACAGATCAAACGGATTTCCCAGCGTATGCGCGATCATCACCGCCTTCGTCCTGTCCGAAACCGCCTCCTCGAGCATCGTCACATCAATATTGTACTGCGGGATCGTCACATCCACAAACACCGGAACAGCGCCGTACTGGATCGCCGGCGTCACCGTCGTCGGAAATCCTGCCGCCACCGTTATGATCTCGTCGCCGCGCCGGATCCTGCGCTCCCCGAGCAGCGGCGAAGTCAGCGCCATAAAGGCGTTCAGGTTTGCCGAGGAACCGGAGTTGACCAGCGAGCAGAACTTCACCCCCAGGTACTTTGACAGTTTCCGCTCAAACTCCTCCGTGTACCTCCCCGATGTCAGCCAGAATTCCAGGGCGCTGTCCACCAGATTGCACATCTCCGCACTGTCATATACCCTCGACGCATAGGGAATACGGTCGCCCTCCGCATACTCCTTCTTCTTGTGAAATGTCTCACAGTACTCTTTTACCATGCCGAGTATCTCTTCTTTTGCCTGCGTCTCTGTCTTGTTTTCAAACATATCTTTTCTCCTATCTATTCCTGCCTGCTCTATCTCTCCCACCGCATCCACGGCGCATCGCCCGCCGCGATCATCTCCTCGAGCTTCATCTTGTCGCGCTGTGTGTCCATGCATTTCCAGAATCCCCTGTGCTGATATGCCATCAGCTGACCGTCCGATGCCACCCGCTCGATCGGTGCCTTCTCAAAAACAGTGTCATCACCCTCGATATAGTCAAAGATCGCCGGCTCCATCACCATATACCCCGCATTGATCACACCGCCGTCAGAATTGTCCTTCTCCCGGAACTGACTGATCCTTCCGTCCCGCTCAATCTCAAGTACCCCAAACCGCTGCCCGATCGTCACCGCCGTCATCGTTGCAATCTTCCCGTGACCTTTGTGGAACTCCAGCAGTTCCCTGATATTGACATCCGCAACCGCATCCCCGTATGTGAGCATGAACGTGTCATTTCCGACATACGGCTGGATCCGCTTGATGCGCCCGCCCGTCATCGTGTTCAATCCGGTATCCACCAGCGTCACCTTCCACGGCTCCGCCACATTGGAGTGCACCTCCATCGCATTCTGTTTGGCAAAATCAAAAGTCACATCGCTGTTGTGCAGATAATAGTTTGCAAACCACTCCTTGATCACCTGCTGCTTGTAACCGCAGCAGATCACAAACTCATTAAAGCCATAATATGAGTACTCCTTCATGATGTGCCAGAGAATCGGCTTCTGCCCGATCTCGATCATCGGCTTCGGTCTCAGATGACTCTCCTCACTGATGCGCGTTCCCAGTCCGCCTGCTAAAATCACTACCTTCATACGTTTTCTCCCATCTCCGTTTTCATGAACTCCAAGTACTTTACCGCAACATGCTCATAGGAATACCGCACTGCGCTTTTTCTCGCCTGTACTCCTAATTGTTCCCGATTTTCGGCACAATATATAATGCCCTTTGCAATATCCTGCGCATTTTGAAATTCGGCGAGATAACCGTTTTCCAAATGCGTGATCTGTTCTCTGAGACCACCCACAGGAAACGCAACCACCGGCGTCCCGCACGCCATCGCCTCGCAGGCGGTGTAGCCAAACGATTCCTGCAGTGACGGTGTGACAAAAACATCCGCACAGTTATAGATCTCTGCCAATTCCCGCTCATCCGAGATGAATCCAAGCAGTGTCACCTCGAATCCTTGCGGAAGTTTCATATCGCCTCCCGCATTTCCAAAGATCACAAGCTGATATTGCTCCCTCGGCAATTCCCCCAGCGCGCTCTGTAAATAAGAAAACCCTTTCGCTTTATTCTCTGTTCCAATATCTGCCGCGCCGAACAAAATCGCTTTTCTGCCCTCGCGGATCCCATATTTCCCCCGCAGACGCAGCTTGTCCTCCATCGGACAAAAAACAGCTGTATCCAACATGTTTGGCAGACAGACAGGATTCTTCCCCGCCAGAATGCCGCTGCGCCCCGCACAGTCCACGATCCATTGGCTTGGACCTGCCACCACTGCACGAATTTCCCGCATCAGCCTCTCTTTTTCCTGAAAATTGGTTCTCGATATGTCCTTGTCCCCGGATTTGGAAACAAGCGGGCAATTTCCGCAGCCGCTTTCATATCTGACGCATTCCCCGCCGACATGGCATCCTCCCGTAAAAAGCCACATGTCATGCATAAACCATATCATGGGCTTTCGCAGTGCGGCAAGTTTTCTGATCTCCTTAACTGTCAGAAAGGAATTGATCCAGTGCAGGATGATCACGTCCGCCTCCCGCACCTTCTCATGTTTAGAAATATCTGTCCCCAGCACATCCCTTGCGATCGCACCGTCCGCGCGCAACAGATTCCACACATTCTTCGCCTTTGATATCAATGCAGCAAACTGATTGGAGAAAACTTCAATGCCGGCATGATTTTCTTCCGTCTTTGTGCGTAACAAAATCTCAGACTGTACGCCGATCCGCGTCAATCCCTCGTGCAGCCGCACTGCTGCTTTGTATGCGCCGCCTATGTCGATTGTTGTGATGTGTACTACTTTCATTGTTTTGTGTCCATCCTAGATATCCTCTATCAGCTCCTTCATCTTATTGTTGAAAAAGCTGATCTGTCTGTTCTCATCGACAAACCATTTTCCTTTCTTATGTGTTTCAAAATCCGTACACATATCTAATCTGCGCTTATTGATAGGAATTTTAGTAACCCTCAGATTCTCTGCGTCAATCCTATACAGAGACAACGCAATGCCAGCTACTACATAGAGCGAATGATATTTACTCACAAATATATTATCCAATCCGGACTTATTAACGCTATCAATTGCACACTTGATTGATCGGTAAAGCACCTCATTGATCTGTCTCACAAACCTGCTGATCTCCACACACTGATCCGTACTCCTATCTCTAAATATAAGATCCACCGCCTTTACAATCCTATTGGGCGTATGTGTAACCAATGTAGAATAAAGCTCAAAACCGATCGAATCATTATCATAGAACTTCGTGTATTCACCCGTTGTGATAGGTTTTATTATCTTGAGTGTCGGAGACAATACCCTGGAAGCTTTCTCCATGCAGCATATCTTAAAGTTCAGTCCGATGATATTTTTAAAGATATCAAAATCTCCACTCTCTTTAATCGCCTGTATCTCATAATCTTCTTTGATCATATCAAGAGCATACATATAATAGTTATATTCTTCACCCAGTGTACCCTTATCCAATTTATAATTTACCCACAAAGACTGCAGTATTTCGTATTGCGATAACGCAACGCTTCCAGTATTAATATTTTTGAACAAATCCGGCAGGTCATCCTTATCGCCCTGATAAACGATCAGAGCTATGGCATCATGGCTAATCTCGATCTTCCCAATCAGTATTTCACTAAGATCCTCCATCATCTGCATCTCGTCATCAATACCTTTAAATGCAGCACTACATTTTTCTTTCATACTTCTGTACAAGGGACTTACCTTTTCATAAGCATACAATTCATTAAGCTGCTCATACCATAATTTAACCGCAGATTTAAAGCTGTTTATCGGAACCTTGATATTATTATTTTTCAAAAATTCCTTTACTTCCCGTTCAACTTTTTTGAAATACTCTGTAAAACCAATAATTTTACTCGGACATGATAAATACTGCTGCAAAGTATTAATCCTTTGCAAACCATCAATAATATAGTACGCACCATCATCTTCATACAATGTAATCGCCCCGATGGGAAAACCACGAAACAATGATTGTAACAATTGATACTTCTTTTGAGGTTTCCACACAAAACTTCTCTGGAAATCCGGAATACGAAGTTTATATGTTACTAATAGTTTTTTTATCGTTGTCTGATCCAAGATAAACTCCTTATTTTCCATTCCTTATCCTCCTCTTATAGTATGCAAAGACAGAGCGAAACACTATTCTTCTCGAATCTACCCTCTGTTTCAACAGTCCTTCAAAAAATTCATCATCCAGCAGATCATTAAAGAAGCGCCTTCTCTCGTAATTCAGGCTATCCCTGTCAAGTCCATATAAACCGATCATATAATGAGCTGCTTCCTTCTCCTCATCGGATAGCGTACCATTTACAATAATCGAACCATCTCCGCGATACGAGAAATAATTCTCGATATCCCCTACCTTAGTCGGGTCTAAATACTTTTTGTCATCATATTGTTTGATACTTCTTTTCGTGTTACATGCCTTACAGGCACATAATAAGTTATTCCACTCATATATCTTTTCAGGCACATCCGATTTCGTCTCTATATGTTCTACTGTCATCTCCCTGTCAAATTCCTGAATGATCATTGTACAAAAAGAACATCTTTCATAGTTCATCCTTTTGAATTCGCTGGTCGTCTCACTCGTATTATATTTTAAAACGTGTGACCTAGCCTTAAAATGTTGATATGCCTCTTTCTTAGTCATACCTGCAATTTCTTTTTGAAACTGTTTGCAGGTACTGTCCAGTTCCGGCAGCACCGTCTTATCGCGCTGTATATAATTCATCTTTCATCCCTGTCTAATCAATTTCAGCTTTTATTTTTGCTTTTAATAAGTATTTGTTATACTTAACAGCAATATTAAAATAATTATGTTCAATAAAATCCACGCATTCTTTCACCCTGCTCTGTTCAACATTCTCTATACCTAATATGATGTCACTAAGATAATTAATTCTTTGAGCCACTTCATCCGGCAGTTCTTTCACCCTAAAAAGACTCTCATAAATGTAATCCAGATCCGCAAAATAATAATCTGTATCAATACACTCCAGCAAACCGTCCTTAAGTTCAAAAATTGCTATATCTTTATATCTTGTAAGCAAAAGCGGCGAATGCGTTGTAAATATGAAAATGCAATTGGGAAAGTCATTTTTGACACATTCTATGAATCGATCCTGTATCTTCACATGGAGAAACATCTCTATCTCATCAATTAAAATGTATGCATGTCTTCCTGAGATATATCTCTGAATCTCGATATGATCCGTTTTTTGATAATCAATATCCCAGATAAGTATCCAGATAATATTCAGATAAATATTTATTGCATTTTCAATCCCGTCGCTATAACGCTGGGAATACTCTTTTATTCCTGTATCAAACATTTTATTGACTGCATCTAACACAAACCCTTGGATAAAATCATTTTTAAATAGATTTTTCCTCAAAACATTAAGATGCGATGCAAAATCATTATAGATATCTCTCTTATAATTCAGCAGCACCTCTTTATCCGGTATGCAATACTCCTGAGCAAAATACTGATTCACCACCAAACGATTCGTTGGCAGGTAAAGCGACAAAAAAGGTTCTTTTTCATCCAGAATGCTCCTTTGCAACTGTTTATCAAAATGATTATTAATGTTTTTCAACAATGTAGTCTTACCACAGTTATTATAACCATAAATCAAGGAAACTTCCTTCGCTAACACAATCCTCTGTGCCTGTATTACTCCCTGTGCCTCTATTTCTATTTTGTCTTGATGCATTAAATATAATCCCCTTTTTGAATTTATCTGACATTATGTTCTCCGCGATATCCTGACAAATTTGTCCATCTGCAAGACAGGCATCCGATTTCTATCATTCTAACATTATTCCTTTTAATCTGCAAGCTGATACAATACTTTTTGGCAGAACAAGTATCTGGACCTATGTAAAAAAGCCACCAAAAATGAGCGTACAGGGTGCCTGGATCCGCATGAGTGCCTGAATCTTTCCGCTTGCCCAGTATTTATAAGTGTTAATACCGTAGTTGCGCCATTCCAAAACAGGAAAGACACCATCATAAACGTTTTCCAGCCCAGACTTCCTGATATACTGCCATCCCGCCTCATCCGTCATCATATAAACCGGCCCATTGTAGCTGCGCCATAGTCTGGCAGATAATTCTGCTGTCAGCCGTTCAAACTCGTGCATTTCGTACGCTGCATTTGCTGCATGCGAATAACTGCAAAAATATTCCAGACTGATCCCCAGACACGCTTTCCCATGCGTCTTTAACAGATGTATGTCATATTCTGTCAACAGCAGTCCATTTGTCGTAATGCGCATCCAATATTCCGGAAAGGTCTGTAATATCCCAGCAACGATCTCAGGGTACATGTATGGCTCCCCGCCCGCATACTCGGTCATCAATGCCTGCGGATACTGCGACAAAATAAATGCCTTAGAATTGGTCATCCAGAGTATTTCTACTAAAAATACAGTATTTTCCATGTTCCAACCTCACCAGACCTATTAATTTTCGAATAAAGAAAGCCGGAATTTGAGCCGCTACATCACAGCGGAATCCTCCAAATCCCAGCCCAATATAATATTGGCATATATCCTCTATATCCCCCACAGACCACTATCCTTATCTGTATAATCTAATTTCGTACAATCCTCCCATATGCCTTACTCTCCGCCTGGCGTGCATGTAGAAGCACGACAGACTGCATTCTGTCCATGAGCATCTGCAGTCGTAGCATATACACTTGCATAAGATTGACTCCATAATAATTGTACTATATTGCCTCGTTAAAAGGTGAACGTTTTAGTTGCAGCACATTTTTCTTTCCATACAGCCTAATGTTCTTATTATGTATTGCCAAATCCTCTTCGATTCGCATCTGGGCGTTTTTCAATCCTTCTTTTGTTCCCAGTGTAACACAGGCAACAATGCACTTAAATCCCTTTTCCGATCCAAGTCTCCTCTCCAGCGCATCTAAATATACATATGATTTATGATCCAAGGAATATGGAGTTAATTTGCACTCGTAAAACTCCCCCTCACTGTCTCTATATGCAGCTATATCTATAGTATTCCTCGGCTTATTTTCATAATAGGAAATAATCTTTTCACCATTTAAAATAACCATACAGCCTGTATCGAAACCCGCATTGATATACCTCGGCCTTATTATTTCTTCAACTAACACCTCACATAATGTTCCCCTAAGTTTATTTAACTTTTGTTGCTCACTCGACATATTATTGCTATAATCACTATTTTCTTTTATTAAAGCATCCAATTTGTAATCATCAAGATATGAAAAGTACTCCCACATTAGGTCTTTAAGATGTTCAATATCTTGTGCTATTTCGGGATAAAGATACTTATACCTCTCTATAGATTTAACAATCTTTTCATTAACAAAAGTATTCCCAGTATATTTGCTGCATCCCACAAGCACATCTGAAAATACTTCCAGCATTTCCGGCCTTCCCTGCAATATAAATGCAGCTATTTCTCTTGCGGAAGGCTCAATCAATGGAACTTTTTCATCAAGCCTTTTCGATTCTATCTTCATTTGCTTCTTCTCTTATATCAATAGTATGTTTCTTCAATGTCTTCATAACATCCAAAGTTGGCAACATAATAGGCTGCCTTATCATTTTACATGAAATTTCATAGACATTTTCCCTAACAAAAGACCATAATAACCGGATCCCCTGTGTAGCCAGAAAACTTTCAAAGTTATCTACCGAAATACTTACTGTGCCATTCTTTCTGAATTTTCCCATTTGAGTGATACTCATATCAAAAATCCGACTTTCAATTTTAACTTCAATAACCGACTCGCCTTCATGATCATTCACTGCATTTCCCTGTGTACAGATTGAAATGTTGGTTTTAATATTTTTTTCATCAGTCTCGGTCTTTTTTACATCACAATGTAAAGCAACCATTTGCGTATCAATTAATTGTATGTCATGTAAAAATGCACTGTCCAAATCTAATTTAATCTCTTTCATCGTCTTTCCTTCCTAACAAGCCAATAAAACCTGACAATAACTGTCAGGTTTCCAAAAATATTGATACTCACCATTCGATTTAGCCGACTCTACATATTCCCACATATATTCCTGCTTCTCATTCTGAAGAAATCCAAACTTACTAAAATCATCCTTCATTTTTTCAGGAATTAAATACAAAAAATCCAAAGCTGACTGCATACACTCTTCGCTTATTGCGTCCTCCAAATATGATTTGTATATTTCCATAAAAACACCAAACCTGCTATCCAGATTCTTATTTTGAATTGTGTCCGCAATTGTGTTGAATATTCCCATCCCTTCTGTTGCAAGCCAATCGCAAAATATATCAAATGTCCTATTATCAGAATTTTGTAAACACCTCATCGCCTCCTCATAGGAACACATCAAGGACAAATAAGAATTATTATAGTCTGCTCCAATCTTACCTTTTAAAGTGCTTTTAATTACTGCCATTAAATTATTCATATTCATCACATCCTAAATACATACAATATTTTCAAATCGAGATACTTTTATACCTTAATATTTTTATATTATATGTCATTTTTCTAAAAATATCAATACATTAGCAACAACATTTTCAAACTTCCAAACATGCCGGGCGGCATGCCCTCCTTGCGTCGTTCCTGCCTTCCGGCACAAACAATACTGAATAATGAGAGTGCCAGCAAGAAGAAATCTATCAGATGTTCCAAGGCAGGACAATATCTGAATCCCTTGCTGATCCAGTGTCCCCTTCTATATCCATTTTAATAACAATAGGCGAAGTCTCAGAACCCAGTAAATAGTCTAATGTTATTACTCTTTATCCATTTTCCACATATTCTCCGCATAACGCTGGAATAATTATGGCTTTCTCTTTATATGGCTTAAAAGTTGCTCTCAACGCATCACCCCATCTTTCTTCACATTCAATTATATACACTTTACTCATATCTTGTACATAATCCAGTGCAACAAGTCCCTCTGCAGCCCCTGCGTCAACAAAAATATCACCCTGTACAGGCTTATTCAGTGAATTCCAGTAAAAATGCGGACTTCTGACATCCTGCTCATACCTGACCTGTCTATATAATCTATAATCCGGTCAACCGAATAGTCCCGTGGGTAAAATAGACGTTTCCCATTATGCATAACATATTGCTTCAGTTCTTCTTCATCTAAAATACATCAACATTCATATACAAGTATTCTTCTATGAAACTGTACGGTATACAATGTAGTCCATTTTTTTGAATATAATTACACTCTTTTCATAACCAACCATGTCGCCTCGCTTTTTTGAAGCCTTAATATCTCGATACAGTGCTCTATTTTCACATAGAATATATCGGTTCAACATTGGTTTCATTTTCTTTCCAACCTCAATCGGAATAAAAAAATGGTACATTTTTACAATTATATCCAAAATATTCTGATTTAGCATTTTCAAATACTCCTCTTTCATCATAACAATTGCAATTGGTTTCCAATAAAGCACCCATATAGTACAGCAAGCAACAACTACTTTGCCTATTGTCTTTCCGCTCTCCCCAAATAGAATAATACATTTGCATATAAGAAATTTGCAATTCCTATAAACTACTCCAGCATTACCTTTTTAAGCTTTTTCATTCATGGTTGTCTCCCCCTATCCGACAGACATTTCTTCCAAAACACAAGCTTGTTGTAAATCTCGCATACCCTTGCCTTAAATATTTGTCTTTTATACTCCTTGTCCGAGATCATTCTGTAATCTCTCCGAAGTTTTTGCAGGTCCAACCACGCCGCTGCTGTAGCACTCATTCCCCCAAGTGAAAAATTAGTAATCAGATAATCAACTGGATAAAACCTAATTTCATCGATCTGGCTCATTCTAAGCATAAAGTCGTAATCCGCCGCGCTAATATATCGCAAATCATATTTACCGAAATCATTATACACCGCCTTTGTAACAAAACATGCCGGATGGCTTATCATGCCTTCCCTAAGAAAATTATGAGACCTCCTTTCTATAGAACACTCTATTCCCGCCTTTATATAGCGCGCAAATCCATATAATATCTGATATTTTTCATCCGTCATAGCATCCACCATGTGCTCCACTGCTGCATACTCATAAAAATCATCACTGTTCAAAATTCCAATAAGTTTTCCCGTCGCCAAACGGATTCCCTTGTTCATTGCATCATAAATACCTTGATCAGGCTCAGAAACAAACTTTAGCCTTTCCCCAAATGTTGGTTGATATTCTTGTATTATCGACAACGTTTCATCCTTTGAACCCCCATCTACTATAACGTACTCTATATCCTGATACGTCTGATGCAAAACACTCTCTATCGTTTGTCTAATTGTCAGGGCACTATTGTAGCAGACGGTTATAATAGTTACATTTTCTTCCATATATAATTCCTTTGCATCCTTAAACTATTCTTTTACCACGATACGTCTGATATGCTTCAAGATTTCTCTTCCGAAATATGTTCTATACTATAAATGAGCAAATTTGAAACCTTACATAAATTTGTCCGCCACAAAACGACACATTTAAGATTCTGTATCGGTTTTGCCCGCGAATGAAATATAAAATGTAGAATCTTTTGTGCGGTTTTCCGGATTTGCTCAATTATAGTTCTATATAGAAAACTATTATAAACTAACTCAAACAAATATTTTTTCGTTATACTGCACAATACTCTGCTTCATTTGTACCAGATTTCCCTCTAAATTCCAGATTTCTATTGAAACGCCTAAATTTCAGATGCTCATCTATCAGCACATTATAATACACATGTTCTAAAAGTAATCCCTTTGTGTGATCTACAGTCATATGAGCATCTAAAAAAATCTAAAGTCGTTCATGCTCAATTTATAAAACCTTGTATCCACACAACCCGACCCTATATCAAAAATAGAAGTATTCTCTGATTTTTCTGATAAGCGGATCCGATTAATATTGCGAATAGTTAATCTACCTGTTATTTTATAATAATACTCATATTTTCGCACTATGGAACAATGATCATATAACCATAAATCTCATCTTCTCCATACCCCTTTTCTTTTGCCTGAACAGCTACCGAATTACCTTGAAAATGATAATACTCTAGTTTTTTGCCTATACTTTCGCTCTGTTCTTTAAGTAAATGCATTTTATCAACTGAATCAAAATTGCTGTTATCGCCAAAAATAATATCTGTGAAATCTGTTTTTTCTATTGCTCACTGTATTGTCATTAAGTAATCATGCAGCCTGTCAGCAGCATTACAAATTGTAACGCCCGGAACTCCTTACCCCACAGAAATGCAAGCCGTAATAATTAACAGCATACTCTTCTCTCCAATACTCTATTTTCGCACAATCATTTTTCGCACATTCTCAATTCCCACTCCTCTTGAAAGCACATATGCTATTGTGGCTTTTAGGTACTCTTTCCCCGAAATCGAAAAATATCCCTCCAACATTCTATTAATATGTTCCTGAGTAATACCTGTATCTTCTACAATATCTGTGAAACTTACATCTTCGTCTATAGCCTGTTTCTCAAACTGATAGTTTCTATGATTCAATTTCTTACTTCGTGTAATCTGAGTCCGACTACAATTGGTTCCACTTCCGTCATATCCCCAATTACGCACTTTGGACACAACAGGGTACACTACGTTTTTCCCACATGCAATCATATACAACCCAAAAGCAAGATCAACTTCTCTAATCTCTCCATTGCAAATCAGATCCGATGTATATTCAAGCATACCCTTGATCATGTTCACATACTGATTCCGACTAAGAATCAATAGTTTTTTCATATACTTTCTGTCAAAATACAATTTTCTAAAAAAAGACATGTTAAGGTGCTCTCGCATCTTATCTTCTTTAAGTTTCCACATTCCATATCCCGATGCTGAAAAATAAGTTCCGCACTGGAATACATTCCCACTAAATTCCTTCTTATCAATCGGATAACTATAACCCGAAACAGCCAGGATGGATTCCTCATGCTCATACTTTTCAAGACATAAATTCATATATTCCAGATAGTTGGCTGTGAATTCATTATCATCCTCTGTATATATGAATCTGTCATATTTCTTATATACCTCTTCCTGAACCGATACAAAATTCCCAAACATGCCCTTGTTTTCGGTTTGCCGTACGATTATCACATTCTGAAAACCATCAATTCCCTTATTCAAATAGTCCTGTACCTCTTTATACCCCTCTTCATATCGAAAACTGGGCGGATAATCTAGACCAATATAAAGATCCGTCTTTTGAGCCAAATTGTTATTCTTAAGCGATTCGACACATCTTCGCAAATGCTCATATCTATTTAATGTTATGATTATTACAGGCGTACATCTCATTTTAAGACCTCATTTTATAAAATCACTGATAAATTCCCATTTGAAATATATAATATTTCTCACAGCAGCCTTTAATTCGCATTGCTCCTAAAGATGCCCCAACTACAGGCAATACTAATGCATCACAAGACGCCAGTATATAGACAGAGCTAATATAAGAAAGCATATCCTCGTATTTCTTGCCCGTATATTTCTTGTCATCATATACCTGACTCAGCCACTTTTCTCCTATCGCTTCAAAACGTCTTTCCTCCAAATAAACTAACCTTTCGTCAAAATATTGTTTCATTTCAACCAATATCTTATAGTCTTCCGTTGCCAAAAAAACAAGATCATATTTGCCCCAGACCTGTTCCAATTCCACTATTTTGTCAAATGTCTCTTTCGCAGTCGGACAAACTGAATGCCCACTCGGTTTAGCCGTTACAAAATCCGTTCCACGGCATTTAACTCCCAGTACTCTTTTTCCGCTCAATCCCAAATCCTTATATATTTTTTCAATATGATAATATGTCTGTGCATTTAATCGAATATATTGCTTTACCAACTCATGACTCTTCTGTAGATCTTCCGGAACACAAATCTCCCCTAATGTTCCTTCACCGTTTCCGTGACTCATAATTACATTCCTGCTTTGATACACTTCATCAATCGTTATATTTGTTGTTTGACAGAAAAAACGTTCCCACACATTTTCTTTTCCCACCAAATAATCCTCAGAAATGTAATTATTGGGATAATATTTCCAATCGACAACCGGTTCTGCATTTAATCTCGCCGCTAATTTCAAATGATAGACTACATAATTAAATAATCCAAATACTCCCAGTTCTTCCTGAGGGCAGCGTATTACATAAAACACTCTTTCCGGATTTTTTTTGCCAAAACTTGCCTCACATTTATAACAAATGTTATGAAACATCATCCCTCGAAGACGACGGCAAAACGGGTTATTCACATTTAGCCACTTCCATGCTATCATCTGATTATATCGTTTTATCAAAAAACCATTTAACCATCTCACGCGGAATCCATCTCCCTATTCCCTTTTGCATTTTTTAATATATGATCATAAATTACAAGATATTGACGGCAAATATTATCAATAGAAAACTTATTGTACGCATACGCTTCTATTTCTTGAGACGAATAGTTCCGATAATTTTTTATCATCTCGACCATCCCCTCATAAAGCGCCTGTTCACTTGCTTTCTCGACAAGGATCCCTGTATCTTTTGTCACAATCGAGTTCGGTCCGCCACACTTCGTTGCCACAACCGGTTTACCACACATCATCGCCTCGGCAGTTGCACAGCTAAAAGATTCAAAAATACTCGCACAGACGGCAAAATCCATCTCATACAATATGCTATATAGCTTCTCTTTGTCACAGTATCCATGAAAAAAGCAATGTTCCCTAATATCAAGATCACACGCTTTCTGTTCAAATTCCTGCCTGTAATCACCATCTCCAATGATATGCAGCACAACAGGATACCCTTCCTTCAAAAGGCGTTGCATAACTGGCAGCAGGAACTGCATACCTTTAATATATCTGTCATACAGACCTGCCACGATTGCAATATTGACAGCACCTTCTTTTCGGTAGGCATTATTTCCTCTTTCAATTTCCAATCTTTTAATACCATTGTAAAGAGTATGAAATTCAAATTGAGGAAATATCTCTGCCAATCCATCTCTAAGATTGTCCGACACACAAGTGTTGTAGCAGCTGCGCGCATACACCCGTTTAGCATAATAGTAATGAGGAAAACTTCGCACCCCTGACGCTTCAACTGCAGAATGTTCAGAGATAATAACCGGAATATGAAACAAATCCCCAAGCATGATTGCAAACCTTCCAGCTTCTGTCGCCACTTGTCCATGAATGATATCCGGCTGAAATTCTTTTACTATTTTCTTCATGGCAGAGATCATATATATTCTGTTTCTGATCTTTCTTTTTAACTCGTACTGTGAGCGAAATGTTAGGATTCCCCATTCTGTCTGCGCCACATAAGGTTCCTGAATATTTCTATCATAGGGATAATAAATCGCACAATTACAATGATTTTGCAATTCCTCTGCCAACTCATAATGAAAATTTCCCCCGTTCAGGATTTCGCCTTGTGGACTATACCAGCTTACCATTAACAATACATTCATCTCTATAACTTCATCTCTTCGCCGAATTTTTTGCAATAGTGTATTATCTGATCCACATCATCCATCGAAAGACTCGGATGCAGTGGAATATTCAGTCCCTGTTCATTCAGAAGCTCAGAATTGGGCAGACTCTCTTTACTCTGATACAGAGGATTCAAATGCAGCGGATGATATCTCAGCGTTGTATAGATGCCGTTATCGAATAAATACTTCGCCATCTGATCCCGTTTAGGTACTCTGATGAAATAAGTAAAATAAGAATGCTGATCACCACGTGATGTATCAGCGTCCATCGGTGTCTGAATCCATGAAATCTCCCTAAATTCCTCCTGATAGATATCCCATATCTTTTTTCTGTACTCCTGCAGCTCATCAAGCTTCTGTAGCTGTGCCAATCCAATCCCTGCCGCGATATCCGACGGATTCATTTTAATAAATGGCTCAACAATATTGTACTCCCACCAGCGCTCTTTCCCATGCGTGGACGCCTCAAATCCCGATTTACCAATACCGCAGTATCTCAAGACATTTGCGCGCTCCATATACTCGCTGTTTGAGGACGTAACACCTCCGCCTTCGCCCATGCAAAGATTTTTTACCGCGTCAAATGAATACACGCCAACTGCCCCGACCGTTCCACATGACTTTCCTTTATATTTGGAATCAATTGCATGACATGCATCCTCGATTACAGGATAACCCAATTCCAATATCGGATCCAGGTCAACCGGAAGCCCCGCATAATGTACTGCCATAATAGCACCTGTATTGGAAGTGATATGCGGCTTAACAAGCTCTGCTGTTATATTCTGCGATTGTATGTCTACATCGCAAAAAACAGGCGTACATCCTGCCATCATCACTACCTGTGCACAGGATACCCATGTGAAAGAAGGTATGATCACCTCGCTTCCTTTTGGAAGATTCAACAAAGACAGTGCCATATATAATCCGTTTGAACCACTGTCTACCAGCACAAATCTGTCAGTGTGCAGCCGTTCAGCGATCTCCTTTTCAAATTGCTTTGTCTTAGGTCCCATCCCCATCCACTGCTTGCCGATACTTTCTGTTACCTGTCTGATCTCTTCCTCGCCAACTTTCGATCCAAATACATTAATCATCTATATTTCCTCCTCGTCCACATCAGGCAATGTGACCATGTCCTTTTCAAATACCATGATATAATAATCGCCTCTGCATTCCTTAATTGAAAAACCACATTTATTATACCATTCCACGGCAGGATTATCAACTAATACGTCACATTTGATAGGATAACTGTATCTCGCGGAAATGTATGCCAGCAAGATATGCATCGCTTCTCTCATACTGCTCCTGTCCTCGGTTCTCCTTCCCCGTATGATATTGTATAGGTCAATATTTCCTTCGACAACACGAAAACCGAGACAGCCTATCTTTTCCCACGTATCGCCGACCTTGATCTCAACTATGAAAATATAATCTTTTTCTCTGTGCATATACCCTTGATACCACTTTGACTGTTCATCTGGCGTAATCTCCTGCTTATAAAAAAATCTAGATTTATTTTCATTTTTCCAAATTCTCAAATCATCTATATCCTTTTTTTCAATACTTCGCAGACGCATGTCTGTCATATCCTTAATATACAAAATAACGCTTCTCTTCATTTATTTCCTTCCTCAATTAAATTGAAATCTGCTATGGTACAATTTCCTGTAATTGTCCATATTGTTCGCCTCAAGTCTTAGTATCTCTATTATCCTTTTTTCTAAACTTGAAACTACGATGTTGACTTAAAGTTGTCGACTATAACTTATCATACGAATACATTGTGTAAAAAGCAGAAATTTCCTCCAAGTATTCATTATAATTATCCAATGTGAGTTGATAGTGACCTTCATGCATATAATACAATATCTCCTCGTTAATCCAATGTGCGTAATGCTTCTTATCAATATAGTTATCAAGATTACATACCATTTCAAAATTATTACAAAACGAAAACAAGTACGCATTTTCACATTGCAGTATTTGCTCAATTGCGATTTTCTGTGCCTGGATCTGCATTTCCAAATCACCGTTATAAAGCAAATCCCCCCACGCACAAATACTATACGGCGTAAAAAACAAATAGAAGTTTGTATCTGGGTTTTCTCTCATAATCATGACAATATTTTCTTCAATATTTAATTTTATTATACTTTTCATCATCCATTTTCTTTTGTTCGGGTATGAATCCACAGTACAAATCTTCCTCACTCATAACAGCCTGTTTCCCAGTCGGCTGCCATCTCCAACTTAAATATTCATCCCAATCCACCACACCAGTTTTATTGCTTTCTATCATAACCCTTTTATTTAGTATATAATTCACATCATTAAATACATTATTGTCCCTTAAGTAATATGCCTCCTCGGCAAACTTCGACTTCTTACTTTTATCCAATTCTAAGCAGTCACAATCCACTCCTCTTACAATTAATTTAATATCCGGATTATGCACAAAGGCTTCCTGTAGATACACATTCGTCTCATTAAAAAATGAACCCGACGCATTTACTTTGATCGCCTTATCAACTCCAAAAAGTTCCTGCAGCGTACTTACCTTAAAATTGTTACACATTGAAGTACCCAATATAATCGCATCATAATCAAAAAACTTAACAAACCCATCATTGTAGTATCTTGCGTATGCCCCATCCAGATGATAATCATTTCTTAGCGGTTCATGATAATGAAAAAATGGATCCCTATGCACAATCACTCCCCCAAATATCACCACCCCCAATATGATGACCATAATAACAATCCTGTTAAAAGCCCTGCCATTCATAAAAACTCCTCAAAATCCTAAAAATTGAAATATAGAAATGTTGTTATATCTCCCAAAGAAACAATAGTCCAAATCATCAACAACGAGGTCAGTAAAGCTCTTCCTAATGTTGGTTTGAAAAGCTTTTCATACAGATTATCGCAATTCAGACAAATAAACAATGCCGCCCCTAAAAATCCCCACATATAAATACCTGGAATCTGCTCTTTCAATTGCAGTAACAGTTTAATCCCATGTATCATCCAATCAATTTCCGGCAATGCATAACAATTATATAGCTCTACTCTTATAGTAAGGTCATCCATCCGAAGCATTCTTTTTATCAGATCGAACGCCTGCAACACATTATCCGCCCGAAAAAGGAACCACATTACATTTACAAAAGCAAATGTACATAACCATTGAAAAACTTGATTGCACCTATCCCAAGTTCTTTTAAAAATACGATTAAGCACTTGCGCTAAACCATGCAGCACTCCCCATAAAATAAATGTCCAGTTGGCACCGTGCCAAATACCACTCAAAAGAAACACCAACATAATGTTAATATATGTTCTTACTCTCCCTTTTTTGCTTCCTCCTAAGGGAATATACACATAATTACGCAAAAATCGTGTCAAAGTTATATGCCAACGTTTCCAAAACTCCAGAATCGAATATGATTTATACGGCGAAAGGAAATTGACCGGTAATTCAATATTAAACATTTTACCGATTCCCACTGCCATATCACAGTAGCCGCTAAAATCAAAATAAAGTTGAAATGTAAAAGATAACATTACCATCACAATTTCCATCGATGTCAAAGTATCGATTCCGCTCCATCCCCATGCTACTGCACGTCCCAGGGTATCTGCAATAATAACCTTTTTAGTCATTCCAATGGCAAATAGATAAATCCCACTCGCAAAATTATCATGATCAAAGCGCCATCTCTTTTTATCCCTAAATTGCGGAATGACCTCGCTGTGGAGCACTATCGGTCCTGCAATTAACTGCGGAAAAAACGAAACAAACGCAGCATACTCCATAAATGAATAATCGTAAGTTTCACCACGATACGTGTCGATCAAATAGGAAATCTGTTGAAACGTATAAAAACTAATTCCAAGCGGTAATACAATATTCCTTAGTTGAATATCTTTCTGAAAAAAAGTATTTAAGTTCGTGATACAAAAATTTAAATATTTAAAGTAAAATATACTGCCAATATTGAGCGAAATTCCAATAAGCAAAAGCACTTTACCTATTTGTGCTCTTTCGCAATGGTTGATACCATAAGCTAACAAATAATTACCCGCAATACTAATTACCAATACCAACGTTAGCTCTACATTATTATACGAATAAAACAGAATGGAAAACAAAAAGAGTACAGCTAACGCCACTTTGTGATATCCGAACTGATTTATGGCGAAATAAACTATTAAAGTCAATGGCAAAAAAACAGTACAAATATATAAGAATTAAATAACATCTATTTTTCCTCCGCATCTAGTCAGGTAATTCCGCCATTTTTTTAATGTCCCGAATGCGCTGCTTTGTCCTAAGATCCGCTCCTTCATTCGTCATATGCAGACAGCCATCATAAAAACATTCCTTTGCACCAAAATAAGCTTTATATTCAGAAATTATCTCACAATTCATTTTATCCCTCAGTTCCTCCTGAAATATTACATAGCATTCTTTGTCTGGTGTATCTGTTCCAACCATAATGGAATATCCCACAATAACCAGCCTGGCACCCACAGCATTACAGTACTCATTCATTTTGTTAATTCATTTCACACACTCGCCACTAATCTCTGGTACAGTGACAGAACTATACTCTATTTCATATACGCCGCCTTCCCTAGGGCTTATATTATCCCCATATACATTAAACGCTCGCCTCACATATATCTCATCTGAACTTTGATTTCCTCTTCCGCTCAAGTATAAGGACATTACATTAAATATATAATCCGAAAAATGGACTACGCATTACCTTGATAACTAGACTCCTGTGAAAGGGATGAGAGGCTACACTGACTCAAATGTATAGTTATAATTTGAAAATGCTTATCACCCTTCACCAAATGTTTATAGAATAATATTCCTTACCTTTAACATTTCAATTAATACGCAATCATATAAGTCACAAGTAAATACAATGTCACCAATCCAATTCTAATAAATCGCGACGCATTTTCTACGCATACTTCTTTCGCACATGCCCCCTTAACAGAATAAGGTTTCCATGGATTATTAATAATCAACAAAACAACCGTGCATGCTATGAACACTGCATAAATCCCTGGCATATAGTTACTCATTCCCAAGAATTCTATTACATCAGTAATATCAACAGCTCCTTGCCCCAATTTAATATCCGTATTTCTAAAAATCAAATAAGAAAAAGACTGCTCATAAAAATATACCCATGGGAAGTAGAATCCTTGCGACAATATAATTGTTCCCTCAGCAATTATCTCCAAAATCATATTAATTTTGATGTTCTCACTTTTTTCAATAAGAACTGGAATCAAAAATGGAATCAGCATCACAATCCAATATGGATGAGCATGCACCGCTGCAAACATTAAGGTGAAAAAAGCAGCCGTCAACCATGTCATACATCGATAAAAATGTTTTATATCCCTTCTTTCAGACAAATAAGCCACTATTAATATAATACAAAACCCAATAATAAAGATGGAAACATCGCCTAATCCCCCTGGTAAAGTTTTCGCAAACAAATTATCTAACATCGTATCGTTAAAGCCTTTTGATACCGTCTTATACCCTCTATACCAAGGTAATATAGTAACAATACTAAATAACATACCACAAAATAAGTATTGTATAATATATCGAATTCTCTTCTCACTCAATAAAACTAATATTAAAAATGGAAAAAAAGAAAATAACTTTATCGATATTGCAACAGAAAACAATCCTAATACACGCCATGACATTTTTTCATCTTTAATATACAGATAAATCCCCCATAATGAAAAAAAAATATGAATAATATCATACTGTGCAACTGCAAAAGCCGGCAAAAACAAAAAAAGTGATGACGCAAATAGAAATAGCGCATACTCCAAATGCTTATAATTCATCTTCACAAGGATTCGATACAACATCCATATGGATAGAGCTGTAAAGAAAACCACAATTCCTTTAGACCAGAGCATGCAAAAAATATTGTCTATACCGACTCCTGACAATCTTGTCGCAACCCATACTGGCAAATTCCAAATGGCAAAAATAACATAAATAGGAATAAAATAACACGCGCCTATTCCATATACTGGATTCTGTATGGTTTTTTCATAAAACTCAAATACTTCTCCATCTTTTAGACAGTCCAAGAGCATGAGGCTCTGACTATATGTAATATAAATGTCAGTATAGTATAACCCTAAATAGTAAACAACTGCAAGAAGAGCTAATGCTCCCCAAGTTATCAGCCGTATTCTATTGTTTTTCCATGCCGAATGCAACATCTTATCTTCCTCCCGCGATTTCCGCTTTCACTTATACGTCTTCACACAATTATCTGCCTCTTACTGTAATGCGATTATCCTCTACACTTGATCTTCTACTCCACATCTTCTCAAATTAGAAAAACAGATATAATTATATTTCGCTTCTTCACTGTTCCAAACGAGTATTCCATTCTCTCTGTAATATTAATAATATTAACTAGTCACCACTTCCAGATACAGCTCGTTCTATCCTTAATATATTCTTCACTTTTTATCTTCAACTCTATATTAGGTGATTTTCCAAACACAATACAATTATCAGGAATTACCTCATTAATAATATAAGAATCTGCTGCAATAATTACATTATTTCCAATAAACGTATCCCCCAAAACGGTACTATTAGCATACATTAATACATTTGTTCCAAGTGTTGGATAAAATAATTTCCCGTTTCTCCAGTTTCCGCCAATTGTTACCCCCTGATATATAAATAAATAGTCACCATATGTTGCCCGCCCCAAAACGCTACCTATAACATGTTCTGCCATAAAATGTATCGGAAGACTGATCGGATAAAACCAATCATTTGAATTCATTATTTTATTTAAATAATATATCATATCCGCTTCCTTTACCTCCCCATTGTTTCTAAAAATAGTATTGGAAAGATAATATAAGAAAATACTCCAAGTGACAGAATGATATGGTGAAAATATCACCTTATCACCGTCAAAGACTCTCCCCAAAGCACTTGCAATAAAGTCTTCTTCCACCCGATTTAATGCAACAGGAACACAGGCCTCTAAAATATTTACATCGTAACTTTCCCAATAACCTGATAATTGATGAAGCAAAGTATTAAGAATATCTTTATCATTCATAATAATTCTCCTAAATGTATATTACCCCTGCAAGGATTTTGAAATTAATCTTTGCAATATTCTTTTTCAAGACTGTCCAGTAATTTTTTCATTTTATGGCAATCTAATACCGATTGTATTCCCCAAAAATAATCACACAATTCATATTGTTCCCTTGTTATTTCGTCTGATAGTTCTCCAAACAATTGGAACATCTTTTCATAATACGGTGTATCTTGCCTAGTGTCAAATTCCACTGTACTTACATCTGCATTTGACACCCATCCTTCCTGTCGATATAAATACACAGGCTTTTTAAAATATACAGCTTGTCCAATGTATGTTCCAATTTCATTCGCCATCACACAATCCGACATTTCTATAATACTTCTTAATCGAGACAAAAAACATTTATCATACAAATGTCCCGCCGAAACAATTTCATATCCCCTTTGCCTATATATCATATGCGATCCACGTAATATATCTTTCCAGTACATACATATTCTCACTGTATCAAAATCTTTTTTGACCCGCTCTATCTCACTTATAAACAATTCCATATCATAATCTATATCCATGTGAGTTGCAGAGTGCATTGGAAACACGAGTAAAGTTTTTCCTTTCTTCAGTTTTCTTTTTTTCCTTTCACTATAAAAGGACTTTGCATATGCAATATATGGCCCAACGACATAAACCGGCTTTGATGTTACCTTTTTTAATACATCTCTCCTCACGCACCCCTGAGTAATTATGCCAGGCAAATCGTGATTCACTTCCACATCCCAATAAAAATCTTTTGCCATATATGATGCATGTTCTAACGAAGCTTTTATAGTATATCTCTCATTCAATCCACAATATTTTTTTATTGTATTTGCATTTCCATAAAAATCATTAGAAATCAAGATTTCCTTCGTGTGTAACTGTTGAATATCATATGACAACCACTTCATATTATATATTGATACGTACGGCAGGCTCCCAACAATGATATTCTCCTTTATCTGATTATATTTCCCAATAACTTTCGTTCCTATATTCATATCCTACACCCTTTTTGATATGGCATTCCTTCTTGAAGCCCCCTATTCCCCTAACTTGATACATTATCAATCTTACCAATAACAATTATTCTCTATTTTATATCCCTCACTTATCTTTTCCTCTTCTGAAGGACGTACCCAATACTCATTTACCATTTTCTTATACACGCCTACCCAATCATCCCACCTTTTTCCGCGTATGCCAAAAAGTAATTGCGTAGCCCCGCCCATGTGTATTGCTATTTTTCCCATGCGCTTAATCTCAGCTGCCAACGGAAATCCATATGCACCACATCCGATAATGGCCACATCAAATTCTATTTTACTGCACCCTGTTATCATATAATCTAAAGCTTCAAACCAATCCGAAAATTTAGCAGAAGTATTCCCCAAGGTTTGAACTGCTTTCAATGTTTTCAATTCAAAATCAGGTAAAACATTTTCTAACGGCAAATCCTTAAAAATTTTCGTTCTGTTATTCATAAACTGATTCTCTATAGAGGATGTAAATGGATGAATCACCAATACTTTTTTCCCTGCCAATGCAGAAGTCCACGGAATCACACGTTCTGACAACTCTGCTACTTTCCATGGTTCCAAATAAGTCAAATAGGATATTGTGCTTTCAGGCGCGTACTCTGCCAGCATCCACTCCTCCATATACCTATTCCACGCTCCGATCAAATCGATATCTTTCACACAGTTTAACAACAAATCAACAAACCGTTCACCATACTTCATATCTTCTGGAAAAAAACCTGAGAGCAAACACAAATCATGCAGCACATCCTTTCTTGCATCCGTTCTAAACGGGAACAATTGATTTCTCATATAGTATGCTATTGTACTCATTTCACTCCCCCCCATTCTACCAGCCCAAAAAGGGTTTCCTTCCGATATTTTTTTATACAATAAATCATTAGTATCTTTTAAAGTCAAAATCTTTCTACCAAGATAGTCTGTTATTGGTATTGGACCCTTTTTTATCTTGTCAAGTCTCACTCTAATATGATACTTCAACTCATAATATAACCACCGTCTTATCATTCCTTTACTTAATTCCATACCTATACCTTTCCAAACCCCTTTTACTGTCTTTTTGCTTCTACATAAAGCGAATGCGGTTTATATTCGTTTCCTCTGTCTGTAACCTCCAGTCCATATTTATCCCAATTCTCTATCGCAGACTCATTACATTTCAATTTCCTAATATTTTTAAAGCCTTCTGTCTCCAATAATCGACATAAACTATACTCATCGTACATCCATTTATGCGTTTCGCCAGAAAGCATAAATCTACCCAAACAAAAATAATTATAAAAATTGAATCTGCTAAAAAATCTATGCTTCTTATACGCAATATACATTTTAAGTCTGGATTTTTTTGTTACTTTATGTTCTCTCCACCCTGCCGGATAACCTGTCCTATATAAAATGTATTCTTCATCTCTGCTTGAATCTTCCCAATATTTCTGCATTTCTCCACCAGAATGCATTCTTGTCATTTGATCCAATAATTCTATAACTATATATTCATATTTCTTTTGATAAGTCTCATCTTTTCTTACTAAATCTAATATCTTCAAATACTCTTTACAAACATTCTCCAAATCGGGAACTACAATCCTAATTACTCCATTTGACTTTAATATTCGATAACATTCAGCTATATGTGATTTTGCCTGCTCCATTGTAAAATGTTCTAACATACAACTTGAAAAAATTACATCAACACTTTGATTCTCAAATGGCAAACCTTTTAAAATATTGCAGCTTTGAACTCCTTCACGTTGTGCAAAATCTAAATTTACCCACTCTCTATTTGTTACAAATTTATCTCCGCATCCACAATTAACGTATAACATTCTTAGCTCCTTTTCATTCTATTTACCATACAGCAATCATAACTATTTCTACACCAAATATCATATTGTTATATAATCTCTCTCTTTGCGAAAACATAGACGCCATAATTTTTTAAAAATGATCACCGGATTTCTCTCTCCCATAATATCCTGTAAAAAATATTCCTTTTTATCAAATTTGATACATTTTTTACTTCTCAAATCAAGTTGCTCCTCGTTCTCTAACTTATCCCTCACTATTTCTATTTTTTTTAGATAAGCTTTATACAATGCATAATAAAATGCTGGCTGCGCATATCCTGGATATAAATTAATTCCTATATCTACCTGATTATTATTCAAATATTTCATTGCTTGAAAATGATAAAAAATAAGTGGGTGTATTCCCTCTTCCCCTTCAAATTTGAGTTTTATCTCATTTCCCTTTTTTTCCACAAGTCTATATCTTGCAATATTCCATGGTGCTACACCCGCACCTGGATGCTTCAATACATGAATACCCTCAAATCTGTTTTCCCAATCATCAAGATACTTTTGATCACCAAAATGGATTCCATCCTGAACAGCCGTACACAACTCCAAACACTGATCACACCACCAATTGAGTATATGCATACCATTATCTGTAGCAAAAAATGTATTGAACTCAATGCAAAATCTTCCTGACAATTGTAAAATTCTGCGGTTTTCGATATTATTATTCAAACGATGTTCTATAATACTCACATCACATCCGCTTGCCTCTATTTCATCAAAAAGGACTTGTGGATTCACATAAAAGTACATGTCAGCATCAATATATGTGCACATGCTTTCATGAAACCTCTCTATCACATATTTTATTGTATGACAAGAGCATGTCCAACAATACTCCTGCTCTGTTCTGTTTGATTTCGCTTCGAGTAACCTTTCATTTTCAAATTCGTGCAAAGATATTGGTATCAATTGATTACATCGATACTTTTGAAGTACCTCATAACATCTATTATCAAAAGCAACAACATACAATTTAAAATTATCAGTCACTCTCTTTAACGATTGAAACATAACAATCCCCTTATCGAGATAACCACTATTAAACAACGTACAAAATATCATCATATATCCACTTTCCCTTATTACACATAATTTAACCCCTCATCCATGCTTTTTTGTCTCTTATCTCAAACACTTTATCACAATTCTGTATTGTTGAAAGCCGATGTGCTATAATAATCAATGTCTTTCTTCCCTGCAGCGCATCGATTGCTTCCATCACTGCACTCTCCGTATCCGTATCAAGTGCCGAGGTAGCCTCATCCAATATCAGTATATCCGGATCATGATAGAGCGCCCTGGCAATCGCGATTCTCTGCCTCTGTCCCCCAGACAGTTTGATACCACGTTCACCGACGATTGCATCAAGCCTGTCCTCCATGTTTTCCACAACAGACCTCATCTGTGCCTGTTCCAATGCATGCCAGACCTTCTCATCCTCTATATCCTGCTCTGTAATGCCAAATGCTATATTCCGCCTGATCGTATCGTCGATCAGAAACACCATCTGTGGTACATATCCTATCATTTTTGACCAACTCGATTGTATGGAAAAAATATCTGTACCGTCAACTGTCACATTGCCTCTTTCTGGTCTTAGTAATCCCAATAAGATATCCGCCAAAGTAGACTTCCCTGCTCCCGATTCACCAATCAGGGCAACAGACTCGCCCTTACAAATCTCTAGATCCAGTGCCCCTAATACGAGCGGCAGATTATCCTGATATCGCCAGAATATCTGATTCACTTCTATTTTAGAACTAAATTTGGTTGTTTTACTTTCTTTCTCTTCAGATTCCATTTCCTCAGCAAGAAGTTGATATCTGTCAGCCTCCATCAAGTTATCATAGGCAGCCTCCAAAGACGGACGCATATATACAAGCCCATTCATTGCATTTGTCAAGGTCGACACAGACGGCAAAATGCGTACAGCCGCAATCCCTATTGCCCCCAATGATGTTACAAACTCTAAGTTATTTCCTGCCGTACCATAGCTTACTGTCACAACGATCAGAAGACTCCCAATAAATACAGTTTCTATCAAACGACTGGGCGTTTTACTGATCCAGAGATACGTTGTATTACTTTCCGCCGCTTTCTGCGCAGAGTCCGCGAACTGCTGAACAAAATATGCTTTTCGGTGCGCTACTGATATTTCCTTTATACCATTGACCGCCTGATTCATATGCTTAAATTTCTCTGCAAATGCCTCCCTTGTCTGCTCACTACATCTTCCTATTATCCCTTTAAATCCCATAATGATCACAAGTGCTGTAATTCCAGCAACTGTTAATAGTGACAACGCCATAAACGGATTCATACATATCAGGAATACCCCAATAACAAGACAAGTCAAACCTTCCGAAAAAATGCTGGAATACCCATCTAAAACTGATGCTACATTCGTGATATCACTGTTAACTCCTCTGATGATCTCCGCACTATTTGTTTGAAGAAAAAATGTATATGGCTGTTTCATATACGAGGACAACATCTTTACATTCAAATCCTTCTCCAATCGATTCCTATAACGGCTCTGATAATAATTCACATACAAGATAAAAGCATTTTTCACCACATATATCACTATAATCCCGCCAGATACCACATACATGAACTGTCTGTAATCCGTAATCTGAAACAAATCTATAATCGGAACAATATACTGATTTGTCATGATCTTCTCCGGCTCGAGCATGGTGATGATAAACGGAACGATAACCCCTACTCCAAGCATCTCTAACATCGATACGATCATAAGCAGAAAAAACAGGATGATCCCGTCCCGTCTCTGCTTCCTGTTCAATATCTGTACCAGTTTTCCAAACATGGAAAAAAATGTTTTTACGTTCTTCATACATTCCCCTTAAAGAATCTTAAATCGTATTTCTTCCCGCTCCCTTTCGAGCATAAACACGTTGTAATCAGCTGTCACTTCTCCCAGAACCTGTGGAGAGTGTGTCGTTATGACAAATTGTATATTAGGAAATGTCCTTTTCAACACATTGATAATCTTCCGCTGCCATGAAACATGCATGTGCAGTTCAAACTCATCAATCAGAACCACTCCCTGTCCTTCCAGCGGATCCTGCATCGCAGGATTCGCAATCGCAAGCATTGCAGTTTTTACCGCTTTTAATGGTACATCCTCGTACTCCTTGTTTTCCTTTCTAAGCTGTGTCTCATAAATCTCCTGTTCTAAGAACCACTCAAAAAGACGATCAAAAGCAATCTGATTTTCAATTGCCTTCTCATAAGTCGAATACTGACCGTATGACATTTTCTTGCTTATTCGAAGCGGTGTCTTGATCACCAGCCTGTTTACTCCATAATTCACAAACACTGGTATGTTAAATTGTTCATTCTGATAAATAAGATTATTATCCACATCAATTTCCATCTTTCCGATATACAACTTCTCAAAATGTTCAACCAACGCCTCAAACTGATCCTTTCGCGGATTCACATATCTCTTACTTGAACGATCCATCTGTCTGCTTATATAGAAATAATCCTGTATATCTTCAAAACCAAACTCCGCCGCTATCACGGCTGATGCTTTTCTATATCGAATATCAGAATCGTCGAATTTGATGGACTGCTTGAACTTCTGCCTGACAAGTCTGTTGATAATGCTGGCATACAAAAGATTCATGCCCGCCAGTATACTGGACTTTCCCACGCCATTTATCCCATATAGTATCGTGCTTTTACCTGCCAGCTTTATTTCAAGGCTGTGGATTCCCCTAAAATCCATATAAAACAACTTTTCGATTGTCATGCGATATTTCTCCCTGTCTGTAATCCAGTCCACAATTTCATAATGCAATCGATTTCCTTATTTTAGCATTGTTCCCACGAAACTGCAAGTAAATACGATATTCTTTATTATTCCTCATCAAACCAAAACACTTCTCTTCAAATCAGTTTCCGTACCACTTTCTTTTCACATCAGAATACATTCGTCACAAACACTATAAAACGGCGAATATTCCGCTCCTGTCCGCATCACACGCAGGTGTTCTAACTCCTGTTCTTCCATAATCTCACCTCAGACAAAAATATTTTTCTTTTGTAGTTTCCTCACGTGTGGAACATATCCTCCCAACGATGCATCCTGCCGAAAGTAATCTGATACAGGCGTCGCTATATAAATCAGTCGCAGTTCATCAAGACTAAATTTGCTCTGGGTCAGACACTCACGCATCTCCATTGACACTCTAACGATTCCATTTTCCGCCTTACCAGACATTCCTCTACACCTCTTCAAAACTCATGCACGGTTGAATAGAACAATGACACGATCATAAACAGAAAAAACCGGATGATCCCGTTTCTAAGAAATATGAATTACCTCTATCTTTTTTGTATCGGATAACTGTCGCAAATACTCGTTCCCTTTTAATTCTGTTTCTGCCACGAATTCATGCATGATCGGTTTCATATTTAAACCTTCCATCACTCTCAAGAACAAGTTGATACCGTGTTCATACGTTGTAATATTCCGAAAAAAATCCGCATCTATTGCTGTTTTCATTTGTACGCTCATACTTAGCCTCCAAAACCAAAGCTTTTTTCGCTTTCTTCCGTTCGTTCCAAATGAAACATTTTCCTAAGGCGGCCTATTTTTTTATCTGAATAGACCCCATTTTGCTCTAACAAATTGATATCCTGCTCTATTCCTGCCATGAAACAGGCTTTGTTGACCGACTCTAGACGAGTATACTGGTTTTCAACGATCAAGCGTTTATAAAGTTCTTTTTGTTCTTCAAATCTCTTCAAAAAATGTTGATAGAAAACTCACCTCTGCATTCAAAGCAGCCCACATCCTCATAGCTGGTATCGTCCAGAGGTTGATGCAGAACCTCCAATGTCACTCCTAGGATCTCCGCTACACGCTCCTGCTCCTCCCTGTCCAAAAAGATACGTGCATCCATCATTTTCTGAACCTCATACTCAGAACATTCCAATTCCTTTCCTCAGCAAGCCAGTTGAGCTGCCTTCCATTCTGATGTGAGTAGAACCGCATATTATTGCCAAATACTCTGTTCTCCCTATCCATTGCCATTCCTCCGTTATCTTAACCCCGCGTTTGTTATCATTATATCACATTTTCGCCAGTATGAGTCAGATTGTCGATAATTCTTTTGATCTAATTCGCATCATCAAAGTTGATCCGCTTCTCCTCCACAACCAGAGGCCGCTTGATCACGCGTGTATTGATATTTAAAATATATTCCCCAAGCAGTCCGATAAAGAACAGCTGCAGCGAACCGATCACGTAGATTCCCAATATCATCGGTGCATTGCCCGCCTGAAAATCATTCCAGTTGATAAGCTTCATCACCAGATAGATCAATGCCACCAGCAGGCTCACGCCCGAAGATAGGAATCCCAGAAGCGTGGCAAGACGCAGTCCTACTTTCGTATATGAGGTAATACTCAGCATCGCCGCATCGTACAGGCTGTAAAAATTATTATGCGTCTTTCCGGCTCTTCTCTGCGGCTGCTCATATTCGATCTCTTTGCGGTTGAATCCATGCCCGTACTCTGCCACGATTCCACGAAGAAACGGAATCGGATCATCCAATTCTCTCAAAATATTGATAAAAGTCCTGTCATACAGACCAAACCCTGTGAAATGTTCGATCATCTGCGTCGCCGACATACTTTTGATCATTTTGTAGTAAACGGATCGCAGGAAATACAGGATCGGATTCTCCCTGCTGCTTGTCTTGATCGCAGAAACAATCTTATGTCCTTTCTCCCACTCCTCCACAAACCGGGGCACCAGCTCCACGGGATCCTGAAAATCACAGCACATGGATACCGTACAGTCCCCAGTCGTCTGACACAGCCCGTAAAACGGGGAGTTGAACTGTCCGAAGTTCGTCACATTGAAGATCGCCTTGATCTTTTTATTTTGTGAACAAATCTTTTCCAGCTTGTCCCTTGTCCCATCTGTAGAGCAGTTGTCGATAAACAGAATCTCATAGTCGTAATTGCTCAATTCAGTTTCGAGCATTTTTACCACTGCCTCGCTGATCGGCTCTACATTTTCCACCTCATTAAAACAGGGAATCATCACACTGATCTTTTTCATTTTAGCCTCCACCAGATATTCCATTTCACTCCAGCACACTGCTGACCGTGCACCGGATCCCTTCCTCAAAGGTTACACCAGGTTCAAACCCTGTATCCTGCCTAAGCTCTGCGAGGTCGGCTCCCAGATACATGACCTGCTTCTCGCTATAAGGGAGATCTCCCAACCCAAGCTCCCCTGCGGATCCGTTTTGTGCCTCCACTGCCTGACGGATCTGTAAGATGTAGTCTTTTAACGGCTTCACCTGTCCGCTCCCCAGCACATAGACCTTACCGTGAATCCCTCTCTCCGCAACAAGCAGCATCGCCTCCGCCGCATCCGCACTGTAGAGATAGTCCCACATCTGTTCACCTGGCGTGAAGCATGCACGCTCTCCGCCCGCCAGTTTCCTGATCGTAGACATCACCATGGAAGCTTGTCCGTCATATGGTCCATACACGCTCAGGATCCTTACCCAGATATGTCTCATCCCCAACGCGCTGCACCGCTGTCTGCTCATCTGACCTGCACAAAGCTTTGCCATACCATATCCGTTCTCTGGAAAAACCGGTGTATGGGCTGTCAGTATGCCCTCCACCCTTCCGTATTCCGCCTGCGAACCTGCTCCGATAAATGTATCACACCCCAACCGATGTGCCAGCTCTACTGCTTCTATTGTATACTGAATGTTTCTTATTTGCAATGGCATATCATCACGCGACGCACCTGTTGTCCCTTCCCATGCAAGATGATAGAAGGTATCCACACGATCCATCTCCGCAAGACCAAGATCCTTCCTGTCAAGCCGACGCAGATCCGCCAGGTCAGACTCAACGATGTGAACATATGGATCCTGCGGTATCTGCGCGATCCGGCTTGATTTTATATGACAGACTGCCACAACATGGATCTTCTCCTCCATGCAGCGCCTGATGAGTGCCATACCGATCGCGCCAGTAGGTCCTGTGATGACTATTCTCTTATCTGTTTGCAATGAATTTCTCCCTTTCTAAACACAATACGCATTCTCTCCTACTCATTCGTCAGCCATACCCCATTCCGACAGCATATTTCATTTTCATTGGTGCTTATATTAAAACACCAACACAGAAATCGTCCAGCCACCATATTCATACTCCTTGTACTCTGCCTCCGCATAGTGCTTCCGAATCTGCTGAGCCTGATTCTCACCTAACATCGACGAATAAATAAAACAATGCCTGTCCTTGCTCTGCAATGGCAGCTGTGATATGTCCGCTGTACCACTCCACTCGTATATAATAAAAGGAACTGTATCGTCGCCTTCACAATTAGTCCTCTTCCGGTCCTTCACTGACCAGTATGTGAGCGCCGAGCATCCATAATCCTGATTCTCCATCTCCTGCATCAGTCCATCAAAAATATTCGGAGTGTCCCCATACATGGGCATGATCACCATGCAATCATTGTCAACTGCATATGCGACCGCCTCATTGACAGCATACTCCATATCCAGCATCTGCTTATTATAGATCATGCTGTCTCCCGGTACTGGTGCCCCGGTCGTAAACATCTGCCCCCGCCCCGTATCAAGCACAGGAAAGCACAATCTGCTGACAGGATCAATCGCCAGATAAGATGATGCCAGCATCAGGCAGGCAAGAATGCCGACTATGATACCTGCCGCTTTTTCCTTGAGCACCATAAACAGCAGATATCCTCCGATCAAATATAATACTGCTGGTATCTGTGCTGCGTACCGCGCATGGTTGACAGTCCTGAACACAATGCTGAACAATGTAAATCCAACTGTACTCACTATCAGCGGTACAAACCACCATGATGTATTCTGCTTTCCCGCTCTTCCTGCCACCAATCGTATACTGCACAAAATAATGATACCTGTAAAGATCCAGCTAAAATTAAATACATAAAGCACTTTCAGCTTGTCCGCCATATAGACCGCATCAAGCGCAGTTCCCCCATTTCCAGCATTCCAGCCACCCAGAAAAAGATAGGTGATCACCCACAATACGCCTGTAAGAAGCATCGGATAATAGTATAGTCTCCTGAGCAAACTGCCGATCCTCTCAGTAACCTTTGTATTCTGCTGCTGTACGATCTCCACGACCACCATTCCCACACATAATGCTCCATAGGAAACGATCGCCGGTTCCTTGGTAAAACATGCAAACAGCGCTGCCACAAACTGCAGGATCCACTCCCGCCGCAGCCAGAAATACAGCATACAGACAAACAGACACAACGTCGCATAATCCAGGCTGTAATAATTGACCATACCGAGCGTGTACGGCGAACAGGCATACATGGCGGCGAGCATAAGATACGACCATCTGCTCTTTCCCGGAACGATCCGGTGCATGATTCCCCAGAACGCCGCGATACTTGCCAGATACATGACCATATTGGTCACTGCCATCGCATAACCGGTGTCTGGAACAATTGCGTTGACGAGGCAAAACAGCACGCCATACCCTTGCGCCAGATGCGCGTAAGCCCCCAGACTGCTCATAGAATGAATATCCATTGTCCTGCATGCCTGTTCGTACAGTGCGCCGTCCCAGCGAAACTGCAGCATTGTGGGAAATACACCTACTATACCTGCTGCCGCCAGCAAAACAATCAATTCCCAGTTTATTTGCAGCCATGCCCAGATCCCGCAAACACTTTTAGCAAGTGAACACGCCAAAACGCGCCAGATAAACCCTGCAGCTGCAATCCACACGAGATCTGACAGCAGCTGCCAAAGACTAACATCCCTCATATCTGACAGGATTATCAATACAAATGCCGCCAAAATACCAAAATCCAAAATTCGGAGCTGTCTTCCAAGATGCGGTGCTCTCCAGTACACTTGAAATGTCATAATACAGCATACATAAAGGAATGCTGTAATCAGCGTGCTCACAAAATGCAGTACTTCAAATATATATCCCCGATATGCAATTGTCGATAGACACCACGTCATGTAGAATGCTACTACCATAGCAATCCCCATGAACAAAATGCATTCCTTATAGCTTCTGCTTATCAATCTCCTCACATGCACCATCTCACACTTTCCTTTACCAACTTATTCCTCAAAATAAATGTACACCGCATCCTTTCCATAAAATCTTGCGATTGTCCGATTCGCATGTTCTTTCTCTGCATCATAATACCCTATATAAAACTGCGGATCAATCATGCATGTTGTATCCTTCACTTCTCTGACTACAATCTCAGCAATATTCTCTTCTGCCCCTGCAATCTGTTCATAAACACCCACACAATAATCCGAATACTCTCGATACACTCCTTTGTACCACTCCCGCGTTTCACGCACAAAAGGAACTTCCTTCCACTTCCTCCTGCCTATGATTACAGTGAGTACCACTATAGATAGCAATAATATGATATTCTCCATCCGATTTGAAATCGCAAAATTAGAAAAGCGTCTCTCAATCCATCCTCTCCAATAAAATAAAGTTAAAAATGTGAATAGATATATCGCCGTATCTGATATAAAATTACTTCGACATATAATTGGATATATATCCTTCCCATATCCCAACATCACTGGAAATATCACAATTGCAACAAAACAAAACGCAGCTGCTGAAAACAGACCTGGCATATAGAATCTATGATTGCGGTCATTGCTCCTGCACATGAGTAAATACACTACAAGGATCAAGATAATCGCTACGTATATTGGGTTTTTCAAAAACATCTCCATCCTGGAAAATGTATACGCAAAGGAATCAATCATTGCCTCAAGCAATTTGCTGATCGTAAGAGGCTCCCCTGCCCTAATAAAATTTCCAGGAGCCAGTCCATTGATCAATCCCCCTATCAGAGTCACCCCAAAGACAATTCCCGACACTGCTTTTTCTCTCTTAACACAGAATCCCCAAATTGCTGACAGAAAATACAAAATACAACAAAACGCAGCAATATTCAATGCCCCGCCGCTTCCCAGAAATCCAAGTATTGCCGCAACAACTGCCGCTTTTTTTCTTCTATTTTCTAATGCATACAAAAACAAGGCAATACCGAAAAATATAAATGATGTTATCATCAAATACTGAACAGATGTAATAAACCAGTAAAAGTCTTCTTGTTCTCCATAATGAATGAGCGCATTAAAACATAATAGCAACAAAATATACACTGGCGGTATCTTCTCTTTGCTATATCCCATAACATATATTATCAAAGCTCTCAGCACCGCATATGCTGCCAAATAAAAAATAATCGCACTTAACAACTCAAATATACGGATACCCCAAACACTACAGTTGATAATTGCCGAGAAAAAATACCCCAGGAATGATGATGTATAACATCCACAAAATGTCATATAGTATTCCCACGTCTTAGCAAACGACATCGTGATCAAATTATACCCCTGCCGCATCAGTTCCCGACCATAATATGCGTAATGAAAATCATCCTGCACTGGATAAGAATACAATGTCAGTATAAGTGAAGGCAGCGTTAAAACAATGATCAATCCTAGATAAATCGTATACTTTATTATACTCAGTATCTTCCTCTGCATATCATTTCAACCTCCTAAACGCGTTTTGACAGCTCATCCCAATACACAATCGCAAATAATACCGGTATTCCAACCATTAAAGGATATGTGTACCGCAATAACGCAACCGGTCCTAATAAAATTGTTAAAAACAACGCACCAAATGGTACAAATGCCAAAATTTTACGATATTGCTTTCTTATAATAATCTGTGCCAATAAGAACAAAATTGTCCAGGATACAATCCCCGTACAAAATATTAAATATAAGAATGGTACTTTTAAATAAGTACTCTCCCTACACAATTTCTGCAGAAAATCGTACAATACAGGAAACTGACTTCCATGCTCCTTCGCAGACACCTCTGGAAATTCAAAATACATTCTATAGCAGGTTGAATCGGGAAGGATCTCATGCGGATACCAATTTCCATATGTGTTGGCAAGTATCGCATCCAGATACACATCCGGATAACGAATGCCCAACTCAATATATAGTTTCATATATTTTGTTATATGATCCAAAAATTCCCTGCTGTCAAACTGGCATTTAGCAGCATCCGAAATGTGAGACTCATACCAAGGAGTATTGTTTCCAAATAACCGCCGTATCATTTCTTTCTCATCCTGCGATAGAGAACTTTTCCCCTCTTCCCTATATATTCTGGCCAAAGGCTGCACGATCATTGTCATAGCTTCCCGCGAATCTCCCTTGGGAATCTGCACAACATCCATCAACGGTCCCGCATATATATAATACCCAACTATGATGGACATACAGATCAATCCAATCCGCTTATAATATCTCTTTGTATAAAACATCAAAAACGGTGCCATTGCAGCTAAAACATATACTCCATTATTTCGTAGCAGACACAACCAGCAACAAACAAATGCGAAACGAACACAGTTAACGCGCTCCCTCCAGTGTATACCCCCTCCACGTATTATTTTTACCAATTCGCACACTGCTAATAGAAAATCGAATTCAGTCCCCAATCTTTTAGGCATGTCAATAAATATGCGAAAGCTGCTGCCAAAAGTCCCATCTGAATAATCGTATATGGAACTAACCAGCTTATCCCTCCCAACCTCTGTGCCAGCATATTCATTCCATGTATAAACAATGTATGCGCAAGAGGATGGTGTGTTGTTATCTCCGCAAGCTGGCAGGGACCATCGTAAATTCCCAAGCCTGAATAGCAAGCCAAATATACAGGAAGCCATCCCAGAAGAATGATTACCCACATCATCCCGAAATGATGCGAAGCCTTAAAGTCTTTTATCTTTATATCTGCAGTCAATCTACATATCTTAGGAATAAGAAAACTGCATAAGTTAGTAATAATACACATTATCACTGTCCAAAATAAAATCCGGCCCCACGTTTTCCCACTCAAATATTCGACAGTATCGTATTTCATAATATCATTACCATAGACAATACAGAAAGCATATATAACAGATAAAAATAATAGGATTCCTTGTCTTCGCTTCATCCAATTCACTCCCCAAGCAGCGGAATATACATATTCGCCCTCAACTCGTCCTCCGGCAGAAACGGTGCCAGATCCTCGAGCGGCGCGCTGAACAGTGTTCCGTCCGGCAGCTTCTTCGCGCTGTTCTTGGGCTCCCAGCCCTGCTCGGTATCGGTAAAGATCTCGCAGAACACATATCCTTCCTGCTTTAGCGCCTGTTCCACCACGCATTTCATCTCCGCGTTGCTATGTGCTTCCAGATACGGAAATCCAAATGCGGACGCTATCCTGGAATAATCCGGAAACGATAAATCTCTGCTCTCCGGACCTATTCCAACTTTGCTATGTTCATGGAACAGATTCTCCTGTGTCTGGCGAATACTGTGATACCCCTGATTGTTGATCAAAAACAGCTTGATCGGGAGACGATTCGTAACGATCGTCTGCAGCTCCTGGAGGTTCATCATAATGCTTCCATCCCCCTCCAGGCAGACTGTTTCCTTTCGTCCTCCTGCGACACAAAGCCCGATCGCCGCCGGCAGTCCGTATCCCATACTGGCGATCCCGTTGTTGATGATAAAGCGGGTTCCCTTTTTGATCACCCAGTTCTGGTGCCCCGCCACGCAGCAGGCGCCATTGCTTACCGCCGTGAGGCTTCCCTGCGGCAGCACACTGCTGAGTTGTCGGATAAACGCATACACATTTGCTGTGCTTCCATTCTCCTCCCAGTGCCGCTCATGTGTGACCGGATATTTCTGTTTCCAGCTTCTGCACTGTTCCCGCCACGACTCCCCTGCAAAAACAGTCTCGCCACCAGCAAGTGCGTTGACTTTCTGCAGGAAATCTTTTGCGTCAGCCCATATCCGCACATCGACATGCACTGTCGGCTTATACAGCTCTGCCTGGTCAATGTCGATCATTACCACTTTCGCAGCGCGCGCCCATGTCTTCCAATTATACCCTACCTGCCTGATCGAAATGCGGCTTCCGATCGCCAACACGAGATCTGCATTCTGCACGGCAAAGTTCCCCGCTCGTTCTCCCATGTTGCCGCCGCGCCCACAATACAGCGGATGCTCATCTTCGATCAGATCGATGCTGTTCCAATACGTAACGATAGGAACACCCAGCTTTTCGATCGCCTGTCGAAACTCCTGATAGCCTCCCGAAAGCCGTATGCCGCCACCTGCATAGATGACCGGGCGCTGCGCTGTCCTGATCAGCTCAAGCACCGCGTCGACCGTCTCCCTCGAAACGGGTGGCGGCAGTTCCTCATCGGGCACATATCCTTCAAGCTCCTCTGTCTCAATATAACAGCCCTGATAATTTACAGGAATATCGATCCAGACAGGTCCCGGTCTTCCGGTCGTCGCCAGATACCATGCCTTCTCCAGCATATATCGTATTTGTTCGGGTTCTTCCAGCATTTCCGCATACTTGCACATGCAGCCGACTGCCTTTGTGATGTCAAACTCCTGGTCTCCCACCGCGCGCAATGCCATCCCGCCTGTATATTTCGAAGCATATCTGGCAGTTGTATCATAGCGCACCTGCCCGGAGACGATAAACATTGGTATCGAATCGGTCCAGCCGCCCACAATTCCCGTTATCGCATTTGTTCCGCCCGGACCAGTTGTGACACACACTGCCGCGATGCGTTTTTCCAATCGTGCGTATGCCTCCGCAGCAATCGCACACGCCTGTTCATGATGATTATACGTGCAGCGGATACGCTCATGATGACCAAATGCATCGTTTAAGTGCATCGCACCGCCTCCCACGATCGTAAAACAGTCCGTCACACCGCGGTCTGCCAGGAAATCAACTACATAATCTGCCAGTCTCTGCCTCATATCCTACTCCTTCCCGATGCGCACCCTACGCATCGATCATCGCCCTGTAATACGGTATCGTCCTCCTGATCCCTTCCTCAAAGCTGATCTTCGGCACAAACCCTGTGTCCTTTGTGATGTCATAAATGCTCACACAGGAGCTGAACGCCTTGTCAGACAGCGACGGAATATCTCCAATCCCGAGTGGCAGCCCAGGGTCGATGATATCCCTGATCTGCATGATATAGTCCTTGAGCGGTTTGAACACCCCGCTGCCAATGCCATAGGTCTTGTCAGCTGCCCCTTTCTCTCCGATCAGCCAGAGCGCACGCACAACTTCTTTCACATGCAAAAAATCCCACATCTGCAGCAGATAGCCATAGCTTGGTTTCTCTCCGCGCAATAGTGAGGTGATCGTATAGGTGATGATGTTGTTGTCCCGTCTGCCCTCCCCGAACGTACTTGGCACCACTGCCCAGTTGAAAGGGATCTTTAACAGCCGTGCCTGCGTCTCGAGCATATAGTGCACTGCCGTTTTTGCCGCACCGTACATATCGTTCGGCGTCTGCCTGCCGTTGATATCCATGATATTTTCGGAAAACGCATACTCCGCAACGGTTCCTGTAGCAACAAACCGTTTGGCTCCGATATCGTTGGCGAGCGCCAGCATCTCCATTGAGAAACGGATGTTTTCCAATTGAAGTTCGCATTCGTTTTTGAGTTCCGTGGACACGCCCTCCCACGCCAGATGATAGAATGCGTCTACGTTGCCTTTCACTGTGCGCATCTTCTGATACTGCTGTGAATGATACTCGACAAGCTGTATATAGTTGCCGTCTGATTTTAACTTCTCCCTCGCCCTGGCGAGATCTCTGACAAGGACAACGACCTCAATCTCATGTGATATCAGCTCCTCCACCAACCAGCTTCCTATGAATCCGGTTCCCCCGGTCAATACCACTCTATCCATACACTTCTCCCTCACTCCTGATCATCGCAGCTTCTCCTAAGGTTGATCCGCCGCTCCTCCACCACGATCGGGTGCTGCATCACCCGGATATTGATGTTCAGTATATATTCTCCCAGAAACCCTAAGAAAAAGATCTGAACAGCGCCGACAAAAAAGATTCCCGCAATGATCGCCGCCGTCCCGACATCGAAGTAACTCCAGTTCACAAGTTTCATAATGACTGTTATAATCGCGATCAGAATGCAGATCCCCGCCATGATCACTCCCAGGAAGGTCGCCATACGCATGATCGCTTTCGTCGACGAAGTGAGTCCCAGCATCGCCACATCATAATAGCGCGCAAAATTAAAGCTTGTCTTGCCCGCCTTTCTCTTTTCCTGTGTGTACTGCACTTCGGTGCGTCTGCATCCGTACTCCGCCACTAACCCGCGCAGATACGGCAACGGATCCTTCATTTTCCGCAGGAGCTTTACGAAAGAAGCGTCATAGAGACCAAAACCGTCAAACTGTTGGATGTGCTCTGTCTCCGATATTTTTGACAGTATCTTGTAATAAATGCCTCTCACGGTGTACATCAAGGGATTTTCCCTGCTCTGGGATTTGATGCCGGTAACGACCTTGTAGCCCTCCTCCCATTTCGCAACAAACTGCGGTATCACCTCGGGCGGATCCTGCATGTCCGCGTACAGCATCACCGCACAGTCCCCCTCCGCCTGGGACAGTCCATAGTACGAGGAGCGCGAGAACCCAAAATTCGTCGCGTTAAAGATTGCCTGTACTCGCTGATCCTGCCCGCACAGCGCCTCAATGATCGCTCTGGAACGGTCCGTGGATGCATTGTCGATAAACAGTATTTCCATATTATAGTCTGCCAGCTCTGACGAAAATATTCCGTTCACCCGCTCATACGCAGCCCGGATATTGAGTTCTTCATTGTAGGTCGGTATCACTACAGTGATTGTCTTTTTCATGCGATCCTCCATCAAGCCCTTTTAGTTCAGGAACGCCCCTTCTGTTCGGCGTGTCTCTTTAAGCCTCTCACAAACTCCTTGGGCAGTTTTATCAAATAGTACCATACCGGGAAATTCTCTCTCAGGCTTCTGTCGTCCTCCCTGCGCATGATATCGTTGTTCGCCGTCCGGGAACTGATCCCCTCCACACTGTCGACAACGGCAACTGTCCTGTCAACGTGCCGCATACTGCACTTATTCTTGTGCGCGCGCACCACGAAATCATAATCCGCTGTAATCGTATACTGCTCATTGAACCTGTATGCCCGCATCAGATCTGCGCGCGTGAACATTCCCTGATGGCAGATCATTCTGCCCATCAGCAGCAGGCGCATGACGACATGTTTTCCCTCGTATTTTTCCAGATGCTTTCCATCCTGTCGGATCCGGATCACATTGCCGTATATAATATCCGCATCCAGGCAGGGCACCACATCCGCAAGAACACGTCTGTCCGCAAACAGATCCCCGCTGTTCATATAGAGGATATACTCCCCGCTGCAGACCGACGCCGCCTTATTCATGGCGTCATACAGCCCGCTGTCCCGCTCCGAGATCACCCGGACTCTGCTGTCCGTCTGGTACTTTCCGATCAGTTCCAGCGTCCGGTCTGTCGACCTGCCGTCAATAATAAGATATTCGATATTCTGATAAGTCTGGGCTAACACGGATTTTATGGTCTCCTCAATTGTTTTTTCCGCGTTAAAGCAAACTGTCGCAACTGTCAGCTTCATATTTTATCTTCCTGCCATTCGATGCAATAAACGAAATAATATGATAAAGATCCACGGCGTGTATGCGATCATGACTGCACACAGTTTCATATAAAGCGGTATCCTGCACTTCACAAGGATTTCCCTCATGTTCCTGCGCAGATCCCTGCTGAGCTTTCGGATCACAGGGCGGTCATAGTTCCCGTTTCTGCACATCGCCGTGATGACTGCCATCTCATACTCAATATGATACCCCAGGATCTCCACTCGGTATTGCGGAAACGCCTGGATCAGTCCGTCCCGCACCTGCAGATAATTGTCCAGTGCCTGTCTGTGACGATCTGTATACCCCGAGCGGGAGATATTGCCGCCAAACATTCGTCTGTGGTACAAGGTTGCCGTCAACACCCTGACACTGGAAGCATTCTTTAGAACCTGCAGCAGCATTGTGTAATCCTCGCCAATGGTGATGTGTTCCCTGAAATCAATGTTCTCAAACAGCCTCTTTCTGTAGAGTTTCGCCCATGGTCCCGTTGCCAGACTCCTTGTCCCGTGTATTTCATACACACTCCGCGCAAAAGAGGACCAGCCTGTCACGTCTTCCTGCGGCAATGGCCGCTGTCCTACGATCTTACCGTTTTTATACACATCCTCATATGTGCAAAACACAACGTCCGCTCCCGAATTGCACAGCTCTGCCTCCATCAGCGTCAACATATTCCCGCTGATCCAGTCATCCGCATCCACGAACATGACCAGCTCCCCGCGCGCCATCCCGATCCCGCATTTTCTGGATGCCGCAGGTCCCTGATTCCTATTGTGTACTACACGGACATTGCCGTGCTGCGACGCATATCGATCACAGATTGCTCCACTGGCATCCGTTGAGCCGTCATCGACCAGCAAGATCTCCAGATCTGTATATGTCTGGCGCAGTACGCTCTGGACACACTCGTCCAGATAACGTTCCACATTGTAGACAGGGACGATAACACTTATCAAACAATCCATTTTTAATCCCATAAGCTCAGATCGATCATGGCATTCTCCGTCATGATACAGGCAACCTTGTAATTGTACATGGAATCGATCTCGATCGAGACTTCATCCGGCATGATATACGGAACCGAATTCTCCGAGTGAAACAGCTGATGCGCCTCAAAGTACGCCCATCTCGCAATGTACATACAGCCGTTCATCGTGTATTCTTTCTCCTGATCCTGCCGCCTGACATTTTTCAGCTGTTCGATCGCGCGGTGAAAGTGGGAGAGTCCGCCGTTTTCGTCCAGCGGATGGATAAAGACACTGTTCACGTCCACCTCTTTCATCCCAAGCAGGGTGTCCGCCTGTCTCTCCTCGATCGACTGCAGCGCGCGCTCCAAATCCCTGCAGCTTGCAAACGGTGAGGACGGCTCCAGCAGACACACATAGTCGTATCGCTGCGGATCGTGCTCCTTCACCCAATTCATTGCATGCATCACGACATCCATGCTGCCTGCCGTGTCTGTCGCCAGCTCAGCAGGACGCATAAACGGCACCTCGGCGCCATACTGTCTGCTGACTTCTGCAATCTCCTCATCGTCCGTTGAGACGATGATCCGCTTCTCTACATTGCACTTTTTTGCCGCAATGATCTTGTACGCGATCAGCGGCAGCCTGCCGATCGTTCTGATATTCTTGCGGGGCACACCTTTCGAGCCGCCTCTAGCCGTGATAACAAACAATACTCTCATCCCGCACTCCTAATCATACTTTCTAAATTACATTTTCTAATTATATTTTCTAAACACCGGCTTGATCACATTTCCAGCGATAAACTGCTGCACGTCCCCGTTCAGCGAATCGCTGTAGACTTTCATTGCCGCCCGCGCCGCCTCCAGTGTTTTGCTGATCTCCTGCTCTCCGTGCTGGTAAGCGATCGCGATGTAAGGCATCAGGATCCCCTTTTTGATCATCTCCTGGCAAAATACCGTCCTGTATTCCAGCGACGGCTTCCGGTCCTTGTCACAGACTACGAAATTCGGGGAGCACTCTGCACCCTGCGTGTAAAAATGATCCTGCAGCGAATACTCTCTGGCGATCTCATTCAGGCCACTCACAAGTTTTCTTCCCATGTCCCATATATGATCCGTGACATTCAGTTCTTTGTACACTTTGATCGTCTCGACAAGCGCCCCCAGACTGCTCATCTCTGCACCGTGCGTCGTGGAAATAAGAAACACGCGCTCCTTGCCTGGAGTAAGTCCGCCCATATCCATGATCTCACGCTTTCCGCCCAGCGCCGCTACCGAAAAGCCATTTGCCATGCCTTTTCCAAAAGTTACCAGATCCGGCTCAACACCATAGTATTTGCATGCGCCCTGCAGATCCCATCGGAACCCGGTGATCATCTCATCAAGGATGTAGACAACACCATACTCTGTGCAGAGCTTCCGCACTTCCTGCAGAAAATTGTCCTCAGGCTCCTCTGAATCACAGGGCTCCATGATCAGCGCCGCGATCTGTCCTTTGTACTGCTCAAACAGTTTTTTCACCGAGTTAATATCATTAAAGCTGAACTGCAATGTCAGATCTTTGATCTCCTGCGGAATTCCCGCCTCCATGACTGTATCACCGATGAACCAGTCATCATACGAGAAAAAAGAATGCTCTTTGCAGCGTGCAATATATTTCCTGCCCGTATATGCCCGCGCCAGCTTCGTTGCCGCCGTAGTGACTGTGGAACCGTTTTTGGCGAATTTCACCATGTCCACCCACGGGAACAGGCTGCACATTTCCTCTGCCGCCTCCACCTCGATCTTCGATGCCTTTGTCGCCGTATTTCCGTTTCGGATCTGTCTGATCGCAGCATCGGATATTCTGTCGTAGTCATATCCGATCGTGACAGACCTGCATGCCATCCCATAGTCGATATACTCATTTCCGTCCACATCCCAGGTGTGGACGCCCTTGCTCCGCTCGATCACCTTCGGTGCGTTTCCCGGAAACACCTCGTCTGTCCTGCTGTATGTGTGCGCTCCAGCCGGGATCAGCTGATGTGCTTTCCTGCCATACTCCTCATTCCTGCTCATGACTTTATCTCCTTTCATCCATGACGTCTTTTTCTTCCATTTCTTCTATCTCATCAATTCCTTCTATTTCATCAATGATCCGCAAGGTTTCCTTGTCTTTCTCAAAACCGTATATTGCCTGTCCGCCCTTGATCACTGCAAAAAATTCCTCAATCTCTTTCGCGTATGCATACTCGTTGATAAATTCGCCGTATTCCCTTTCGTGGATGTACGCACCTGTGCCGACCTGTTCCAGTTCCCCTGTCGAGATGTTCTTTTCCCACAGGGAATCCGGCGTTCCGTCCCAGCGGATATACAGCTGCTCGTTCATGACCTCCAGCCGGCGCACTGCCTGTCTGCTCACCACATCGACCAACAGATTACCGATGGTTCCACCGATATGCTCGATCTGAACAAGGTACGTGTCCGGAAAGTCAAATGGCAGCGCTGTCGTTTTGCGCCGGATCGTCCTCACTGACGCGATCGCCCCAAATGCGTTCTGCATCCACGGCAGTTCGATCGCCAGCAGCTCCCTGCAGCCGTTCGTACTTTTCTGGCTGACGAAGAACTCCTTGAGATCATCCCACGGATGCCAGTCCGGGAGATACTGTCCCACATGGTACTGGTACACGCAGGGCTTTCCGTTTTGTCTCACCCGCTCTGTAATATGCCGCATCTCCTCCTTGTACAGCGGTGTGGAGGAAAGGAACAGCACTCTCTGTTTCTGCCCAGCCAGCCGGATATTCTCCGCATATAGATCAGAAAGCAGATTGATCTCGGAAAAGACATGGAACCCCTTTTCCAGACACGCATTGATGATCGGTCCGTGGGACTTTGGCGATGTGCACACAAACGCACAGTCCATCGCTGTCCTGATCTCATCCAGTGAAGCGCAGCAACCGATCGCATATTCTTTTGCCACTGCCGCCATCCTGTCCCCATTGCTGTCGATTCCCACGATCTCCACATCCGGAAATAGCTGCCTTAACAGCCTGATCCTCCGCTTTCCCATCGATCCAAGACCAATCACACATACTTTCATCTGTTTTCTCCTTCCAATCGTATAGCCGGCTAATACAACTTGTACACAGCCATCTCCTCGTTCTCGAACACATTCTCTCCCAGTGTCTCTGATAGTCTGAAATCGGGTGAACGGTACTTGTTCTGAATGATGTAATCAATTCCTTTTTCTTTGAGAATCCCGACTGCACTCTCATCTCCGTCATAGCATGCCCTGCCCGGTTCGATATCGCCGTCATTTCGGTAGAAAAAGATGCGGCGCTCTGTGAAAACTCCTGGGTAGTAATAGGAGTGATATCCATTGATAAAAAATGTATCGGACAGAAAAACGGCATCTGTCTCCGTATTTTCCCGGATCCAGTCATACGCCTGATACTCGCTCTGCGACATGATCCAATTCCATCCGGTTTGCTCATAGGGCTCATCGCACAGAACCGCAAGACCAATGCGGATATGATCTAAAAAACGATTTTTATAATTGCCAGTTATGGTCACCCAACCGATTGCCAATAGCAGTATAACCAATACAATATTCGCCATTATTTTGCGGATCTTTCCTGTCGTCTGGCACAGACTGCATATATAGTCCACACCAGTACCCGCCAGAACTGCCGCAAAAGGACAGACTGCAAGCGTAAAATACATCTGCGAATCTCCTTCATACTGTATATGATACCCCAATATACTGCCAATTACAACTAAAACCAGCATAATTATCTGCTCAATCGAAATGTTGCGTCGTACAATCCGATAGAGTGAAAACAGGATTGCCGGCACAAAAGTCCACGGATTCACAAGAAATATATATCTAAAATACCCGGCTAGCCACATCGCCACCGCGGAGAGTTTTCCGCCCAGCACTTGTAAAGTATCTGCCGCCTGAACCGTGTCTGACACATTGCCGGCTACTTCCACCGCTGATTCCATCACATAACCCTGCTGCCTGGTTGCCAACAGCGTTACATATACAAAACCAAAACTTGCCAGCGCCACAATTCCGTACAGTATTGATTTTGTATATTCTTTCCTGACAAACATCCAATAGATACACATAACACCAATACCGCACACGACAAACATCCCAGAAGGACCTTTTGTCCCTGTGCAGACTGCCAGATAGAACGCCACGGCTATCAGTATATACGGATTCACCCTTTTCTCGTCATTTTGTATAAACAACAACAGCAATATAACAAACTCAAATCCAAGAGCGATCTCAAACGACATCGGCACCATGTAGATATGCCATAAATAAGTCAGCCCTGCCCCGCGCTCCCATCCCGTCGCAAATAGGATCAGCACAAGTGTCAGCAATACCGCCTTGCTTTTTTTTACGATACGCATCACAAAACAGCTGGTCGCGAGGCCAAAGATCAATACTCCTCCAATATAGGAATACCGCACGGCGAGATTAAATACCGGCATACCTGTCACGATCGCCGCTACCGCCTGCTGCATGGAACCGAAATAATGATATTTGTAATTGTCATACAATGAACGGAAATCAATTGGCAAAAACTGCTCTTTCAATGCGATCGTATTTCCGATCCAGAACAAAAGATCGTTGTGAAAATCTTTCCCCTGTTCTGTCATTGCCCACCTCATGGAATATATGATCAAACTGATCATAAACAGTACGACGATCACCGAGATACCAGTCAGCTCATCTCTTCCGATTCGAAAGTCTGATACGTGTTCCCTATCCGTTTTGCATATCAGTATTCCCACCGAGACCAATGTCAAAACGATATACACTACCTTTATACATGCCCCCAGTCCAAAAGGAACCGTCAGAAGATATACACCTATATTCAGCACATGCCCCCATACATAACTGATCAGTACTGTTTCCACCCTGCTCAGCTGTCTGATCGGCATCATGGCATTCATCGCCGCTCCAGGAAGGATCATGCAAAATACCTGAAACAGAAAAAAGGAAACTGCCTCCCAAACCGGGGGCCGATGTGCCATGGCAGTGACCACCGTCATCCCCAGCACTGACACGATCAGGACGATTGGAATATAATATGTGATTATAAACTGTTTTTTCTTTGACACTGTCATGCTATCTACCCAAACACCTCGGACTTGCTGCGTTTTACCGCCTTTCCATCTTTGATCTCATATATGGAATCACAATTTCGTATCGTAGTCAAACGATGTGCCACGATCACCATTGTGATCTGCCCCTGAAGTGCATCGATCGACTCCATGACGGCCTTCTCTGTCTCATTGTCCAATGCCGCAGTTGCCTCGTCCAGAATCAATATCTCCGGCTTGTTGAACAGCGCCCTCGCGATCGCAACCCTCTGCCGCTGTCCGCCGGAAAATTTAATGCCCCTATCCCCCACGATCGTGTCCAGACCGGCAGGCAGTGTCTCCACAAATGCTTTCAGCTGTGCCTGCTCCAACGCTTTCCAGATATCTGCATCATCGATATCCCGAAGCCCGAATGCAACATTATTCCGTATCGTGTCATCGATCAAAAAGACACTCTGCGGAACATAACCTACGATCCCTGCCCATGCTTTGGGCATCGTATAGATATCGATCCCGTCCATATACACGCTTCCCTTTGCAGGCGTCAAAAGACCTAATATCACATCAGACAAGGTTGTCTTGCCCGATCCGGAAGTCCCGATCAGTGCAACACTCTGCCCTTTATGGATCTCAAATGACACCCCGTCCAGTACCGGTCTTGTCTGCCCCTCATACTGCCACACGATATTCTCGACTGATACCACTTCCTGAAACGCGGCCGTCGTGCCGATTTCTAATCCGCTACTTCTGCGCCTGCTTTCCTCCGCACACGCTTTCTCATATTGCTGTGCTTCCATAACATTATCGAACACATTATCCAGCCGCGGTTTATTATATACGATCCCTGTAATACGATTTGAGATCTTGCCGATCGAGGGGAGCAGCTTGAAGGCTGCCATCGCAAAAGACCCCAGCTTAGGAACAAATGCAACCATATCAACCCCCATCAGCAGACGGATCAGCACGATCCCAATCAGGCCGCTGAGACAGACGCCTTCCACGATCCTGTCGGGAGAGCTGTTGACAAACTCATAATTTCGCTGCGTTTTTCTGACTGTCTCGGATGCTGCATCATACTCTTCGATAAACAGCTCCTGCCGCTGCATGGCATACAGCTCCTTCACGCCACTGACCGTCTGATATATCGCTTTATTTTTTGCCGCATGCGCATCCATGTAGATTCGTCCCAGCCTTTTCATCAAGGGCTTAAACAGCAGAACGATCCCCATCATGACCGCGAGGATCAGCACAACGGCTGCCACTGCTGTCAATGGCTCCGTATAAATGATATAGGCAGCGATCAATACTGTAGCAAGCATCTCCGCCAGGATTGTAAACAAATTGGAAAGTATGGTATACACACCCTCAATGTCTTCATTGCATCCGCGCAGAATCTCTGCCATGTTCACATTCATAAAAAAAGTATATGGTCTGCTCATATAAGAATGCAGCATTTTGATCGACAGTTCTTTCTTTACCCTGGTGCTGTAATCATACGAAACATAGTAAGAAAACACCATAAACACATTTTTCAGAATATATACAAGGATCAGTCCGACTCCAACTAAGATCAAAACGCCGTTTGCAGTATCAATTCCAAGTATACGGATGACCGGCTGCAGATATTGGGATTCCATGAGTGTCTCCGGTGTCAGGATCGCCTGCAGAAACGGTAATACCGCAGAAACTCCCAGCAGCTCAAACCCGGAACCGATTATGATCACAAGCAGCACAACGATAGCACGCCTTTTCTGTTTTTCCGGCAAGATATATACCAGTTCCTTTATAATTTTCTTAACCGCTGCTAAATTATTCTTCATGCTTCTCCCACCTTATGCAAACTCATACTCATCTTTGGCTGTTTAGCTATATCCCTATCCATTCCTGACAATTTTTGTCTCATCACTGCCGCGCACGGTGCAGCCATCTTCCAGATTCCTTCGAACCGTAGTACCCGCTCCCACAATGCAGCCACTCCCGATCACCCGCTCTTGTATCACTGTCGCATTTGCCCCGATCAGTGTCCTCTGTCCGACACAAACTCCGCCGCACAGCACACTTCCCACCGAAATGTGTGAAAAACTTCCGACATCACAATCATGTTCAACTATGGCCCCCGTGTTAATGATGCACAGATCACCTATATGCGCTGCGGCATTGACCACAGCCTTCTTTCCCACAAATACTCCTTCCCCCATCACCGCATCCTCCGCTATGACAGCCGTAGGATCCACAATATTAGGTATGGTGTAACCAATCTTTTTGAGGGTTCTGTACAGGTTTTCCCGCAGCTGTCCCTGCCCCATATATCCAATCGACACAAAGGCATTCCCTACACCGCTCAGAAAGTACTGTTCCATCTGTAAATCCGCATCCAGTACCTTATATCCCCTGTAGGAAATGCCTTTCTTCTCCTCAAGATCGAGAAATCCGACTATACGATACTTTCCTGCACACTCTATGCTGTCCACAACACTGTGTGCATGACCGCCGATTCCAAGCAAGATAATGTCTTCCACTGTTACTCCTTCTCAGATACCTAATTCTTTCAGTCTCCGCTCCATACTTTCCATCGTGTCAAACTGCCCCATGTCCATCCATGCATTCTCACCGATCGGATATACGCCAATCTTCTGGTCATCCTCTTTCATGCGGAGCAGAATATCCGGCATGCCGATCTTCTCGCCGTCTGCCACATAACGATAAACATCCGGTTCTAAAATGTAATATCCTGTGTTCGTAAAAAACGACAGACTTGGCTTCTCCTCAAAGGAAGAGATTTCCCCACCTTCAGTGAAGTTGACCACGCCGTAAGGTATCACATAATTTTTTAACGAACACACCATTGTCACTTTGTTTCCCTGCTGCCTGTGATGCTTAATGATCTTCCTGACATCCTCCAGGATAAGGACGTCGCAGTTTGTCAGCACAAATGTTTCCGACACCATATCCCGCAGTAAAGATATCCCTCCGCCCGTCCCAAGCGGTGTATCTTCGTCACAGAATTTTAAACTGTACTGTGTATCAAGGTCATTAAAATACGCCTTGATCATATTTTTCTTATGATTTACGATCATGTAAAAATTCTGACATCCTATATGCTGAAAAGAATGGATGATCCGCTCCGTGATCGGGATATCTGCCACGGGTATCAACGGCTTTGGCAATATCTTGGTATAGGGATAGAGTCTGGTTCCCAGCCCCCCTGCCATAATGACAACAGGAACATCGACACTGTCCCCCCGAAGCACAATCTCATTTTCATTCCACAACACAATGCTGTGGATCATCCCAGCATCATCTACAATCGGAAGCGCGTCGATACACTGTTCACGCATATACTGAAGTGCCTGTTGTCTTCCTGCCCCCACCAGATATTTTGGGCTGTAATTGGCAGCGTTCTTTACAGCGGCATTCAGATCGCCTTTCTGCAATATCCAGCGCCGGATATCGCCATCCGTCAGTGCCGCCAGCAATTTCCCCCCCTCCGCAACAAACAAAACCTTTGTCGCTGCCTGGTCGAGGTACTCCATCGCGCCTAATATCGTTTCCTCTTCTTTGATTATCATCTTCTCGATATCTACTACCATCGTCCTCCATCATATATCCCGGGAACTGTATACCGATCACCCTGACGCGCCCATCCTTTTTCAAATCTTTGCAGTATTGATACAGTTCCTTTCCATATGCCTCTGTTTATACATTATAAATATCGGTCTTATATTTCTCCATATTGTTTCTCAGAAATATGATCGTCTCCGCCAGTCCCTGCTCCAGTGTGTACATTGGCTGCCACTTCGTAAGCTCCCTAATCTTGGCATTGCAGCCCAACAGCCGGTTTACCTCGCTTTTTTCCGGGCGAAGCCTCTGCTCATCGCATATGATATGTGCGTCGGGATTGATCTGCCGAATCAGCTCTTCTGCCAACGTTCCGATCGATATTTCCTTCTGGGTTGCAATATTGATCTCCTCCCCGATGGTCTGATCCGATTCAAAAATCGATATAAAACCATTCGCAGTGTCCTTTACGTAGTTGAAGTCCCTTGTCGGAGTAAGGGAACCCAGCTTGATCTCTGTCTTTCCCGCAAGCAGCTGGGTGATCACTGTCGGGATCACAGCCCTTGCAGACTGACGCGGACCATATGTGTTAAACGGTCTCACGATCGTAACCGGCAAATTAAAGGATCTGTAAAAGGACTCCGCAAGCCTGTCCGCGCCGATCTTTGTCGCAGAGTATGGCGACTGCCCTTGAAACGGATGCTTCTCGTCGATCGGTACATACTGCGCGGTTCCATACACCTCGGAAGTCGACGTTATCAAGACTCGCCGCGTTCCCAGCTCTCTGGCTGCCTGCAGCACATTCAGCGTTCCCTTGATATTCGTGTCCACATACGTATCTGGCGAGTGGTAACTAAACGGGATCGCGATCAGCGCGGCAAGATGAAATACCGCCTCAGCTTGCTGCATCGCTACCCGCACACCATTGGGATCCCGGATATCCCCCTGGAATATCTCCACATGCTCCATAACCGATCCCGGAAGCGTATCAAGCCATCCCCACGTATTAAAGGAATTGTAATAGACAAACGCTCTTACCTCATATCCCTTTTTTACTAATTCCTCTACCAGATGGCTGCCGATAAAACCATCTGCACCTGTCACCAATACTTTCATATTATTTGTCCACCCTACTCTATTTTTTTCCACTTATAATATCTTCAATCAATATCTGTGCATTCTCTTCCGCATTCTCTTTCCATATGAAATCAACTGCACTCCGATCGATACCTTCCTTTACAGCCAGTAATCCTTCCAGCTCATCTACACTGTGAAACACCTTCGCCAATCCTATATCGATCAACGGCTGAATGTATTGTATCCATTCTGACCGATACATCACATACCTTTTTACGTCAAATACCGCTGCTTCAAATAGAACTGTCGATATAGCTGCAACATGGTGTTTTGCCCCCGCAAGCAGTTCATACAGATTCATCTCCTGCGGAATGATCCGTATTTCAGGATAATCATCGAAAATAGAATACAGTTCACGTAAATGCGGGTACTCCCGCGGATGCGGCTTAAAGCAGATCTGATATCCTCTCTGTGTATTCCTTTTGTAGAAATCGATCACAAATTGTGCTTGCTCAATCCCTATTTCATCAGAATAAAATACAATAGTCTTCTCATCCGGCGATATACCGCTATACTTTTTCCGCTGGCAGTCCAGATAAGGATTTCCGACTGCTATTGCCTGCATGCAATCCGGTAATTGAATATACTGATTCCAAAAATCCCCATACGTAAAAAGGAAATCCGGAAGCACCTTTCCCTCATCTGTCAAGTCCTTGTAATTGTATGCCTCATGATTGCTGATCAAACCATGTTCCAACTCTATAACCGGCACATGGAGTTTATGCGCAATCTCGTATAAAGGAAACAATACACTCTCATAATGATCCACTACAATGATTGCTTTAGGTTTTACTTTCTTTATCAGCCAATGGTAATATCTTCCGTAAACCCTGTGATGGATAACGACATCCCTGACCGACTGGATCATCTGCGCCTTCGGTATCTCAACATGAAATCGGCTATATACCTTATCACACAAATCTCTAATAAACTGATCTTCTTGTGGATCTGCAAACATTGGAACCAATTTTGATAAATGATACTGAATTCCCTGATACAGTTTTGCAGCTGCAATGCCGATCCCATCACATTCTGCACAGTCTTTACCTATGCTCTCCTTACCATAATAACACCTTTGAATTGAAAAGTGCTTATCAAACCTCCAGAAATCAAAATATGGATCCACCTGTTCGCCATCAATATACTGAGTGAACTGTTGATCCAAATACAGTAGATCACTCTGCTTCAACGAACCCCCTTTTTTCAGATCACACAGGCTTCCCTTAATTAATTTAACTAGTTCATTAAAATAATTTTTCTTCTTCTGTATCTGATCCCCAGTTGTTGCCTTTGTTTTCAACCTTATATTTTTTTTTCCGACGCTGCATCTTATATACTGCCAATAATTTACATTCTTATACTTCCGCGAAAACAGATCTTCATCTCTTTCAAATTCAAGGAATTCACTCAGCATATTGTCCATACATTCCTACACTCCTGCTCCCAGCCCCCGCTGCACCTGCTCGCACACCCTGTCAATGTCTTCCTCGGTCAGATACGGATGCATTGGCAATGATAGGCACTGTCCACATATGTTCTCTGCGGTCCTGCAATTCAGCTCACTCGGATACTTTTCAAATGCTTTCTGCATTTGCATCGGCTTTTTGTAATATATTGCGCTCGGTATTCCCGACGCAGCCAAAACATCCATGACACTTTTTCTCTGATTAGCATCCGCCAGACATATCGCATACTGTGCCCAGCTCGATCTCATACCTTCCCTGACAACCGGAGTTTTGACAAGGTTCCGCAGTCTGCTGGTGTACGCGTCCGCCGCCTGATTGCACAGCGCAACTTCCTCATCAAAAAACGCAAGTTTCTCCATCAGGATCGCTGCCTGAAGAGTGTCAAGTCTGGAGTTCATGCCAATCCGGACATTGTCATACTTGTCCTCCCCTTTGCCGTGCACCTTATAGGAACGGATCAGCTCCGCCCATGCGTCATTGTCCGTAAACACAGCACCTCCATCGCCATAACAGCCCAGCGGTTTTGCCGGAAAAAAAGAGGTCGTGGAGATATCCCCAAAGCTGCAGGCTTTCCTGTTTCCAATACTTCCGCCAAAGCCCTGTGCCGCATCCTCGAGAACCAGCAGATGATACTTGTCCGCGATCTGACTGATCCGCCCATAATCCGCGGGCTGTCCAAACAGATCGACCGCCACAATGACTTTCGGATGCAGATCGGTCTGTTCGATCACGTACTGTATCGCCGTCTCCAGGCTTTCGGGACTCATATTGAAGGTATCTGCGTCAATATCTACAAATACCGGCACAGCCCCCACCGTCGGCACGACCTCTCCGCTTGAAAAAAAAGTGAAATCCGGCACAAATACTGCATCGCCCGCGCCTACTTCCCATGCCATCAATGCAAGCTGCAGGGCATCGGTCCCGTTTGCGCAGGAGATACAATGTCTGACACCTGTATAATCTGCAAGCTGCTGCTCCAGCTGTCTCACCGCACTCCCGTTAATGAAATCCGTCTGCATAAGCACCTTCTGTATCGCCGCATCGATCCCAGCCCTGTGCCGCTGGTACTGCACCTTCAAATCCCGAAACTCCATATTAGACATCCCTTCCCTGGCAAACTATGATTTGCCCTTGATAAAAATATGCTTGACTTTCCTGCAAAATTGATACAGATTCTCGCTGTTTGGATAATCCTTCTCTGTCTTATATGGCAGCGTTAAGATCCTCTTCCATTCTTCCTCTGTGATGTCCAACTTTTTCAGGACATAGTCCTTCTCCTCCTCCATATCCTGCTCTGTGCTTGGAGATATCGCCATTTCCCGCAGTCCCTCTTCCCTGGTCATCTCACCGCCGACGATCAGACTCGATATGTGATCCCTTCTCTTGTCCCATCCGTACCTTTGGGGGAGATATGTCTCCTGAAAAAACTTCGTAAACCGGGATTCATAATGCTTTCCGCCATAATACTTCCACCCAAATTCTCTCTCCAGCGTCTCGATCGCCATCTTTTTGGAATAATCAATATAGTTCAACGGTTTAACGATGGTTACACGCTTCCACTCTCCTATCGAAATATAGCGTTTGAAAAAGTTCTCATGCGGATATTTTTTTAAGCTGATCTTTCCCCTTCCACACTGTTTGTATATCCCCTTGATATTGATCCAATCCCCTGCCGGATACTGATACGCCTTGGACAGAATCCCCTCTGTCGCGTAATTGTCTCCCCGCAGCACGTATTTTGTGTGAAACTTTTTGATCATCTGGTTTGTTGCAGCGACAAAACAGTGATCCTGTGGGACATCAACCTTCGCCATCCCCGAGAACATATACGCCCTCTGCAGTTCCTTCATCGTGGGCCAGTCGATCACCACCGTGTGCAGGTCGTACCCCAGCTTGCTGCACATGCTCTCGATATTCTGTACCGCGAGCTCCGAATTCCAGCCTGCATCCACATGCACCGCCAGGACACGCAATCCGTACTGCTTTGCCAGATATGCCAGATACGAACTGTCCACCCCGCCGGATATTCCCAGCAGGCAGTCGTATTCCTTGCCCTTCCCGTCTTCCTTTATCTTGTTAAAAACAGATTCCAGATATTTCGTGCCCTGTTTCCTTTTATACGCCATCTTCTTTGCCACCGCATCAAAATCATGGCAGTAGTTGCAAACCCCGTTCTCGTCCAATACCAGGTTTGGATCGCTTGTCGTATCCATGATACATCTCTTACATATCTTATATTCGCCCATCATTCTGCTCCTCAAATATATTGCTCTGGATCAGCTCCCTCTCCTCCGGGAAGTTGATCAATACCGCATCCCTGCTGCCAAAATATACAAACAAGCTGCCGGCCGCCACCGCATGCGCTCCCGCATCGAGCGCGCTCTTGAGATCCTTTAGACCGGCGGCACCGCCGCAGGCGATCACAGGGATCTGTACGTGCCTGGCAATCTCCGAGATCATTTTAAGGTCATATCCCTTTTTCATCCCGTCCCGGTCTATGGAGTATAAAAGGATCTCCCCTGCCCCCAGCTTTTCGGCTTTCACTGCCAGCTCCACAGGAGTAAATCTGGACTTTTGTGTTCCGTCCATGATATAACAGGTTTCCTTGCCAAGACCTTTTTTATAATCAATGGAGGCCACGATACTCTGGCTGCCAAAATAGGCAGCCGCCCTCTCAAACAGATCAAAATCCTGCACGAGCGAAGTGTTCAACACTACCTTCTCAAACCCCATATAAAAGATCTCCTTGATCTGCTCAAATGTCGTGATCCCCCCTCCATAGCTTAAGGGCATAAACGCCTCCGTCGCCATGTTCCTGAGCAGATCCATCCCGGGCGCCCTGCCCTTTTTTGATGCCGATATATCAAGAACACACAGTTCGTCCACACCCTTCTCGTTAAAGATCTTGATCGCATTGATCGGATCACCCAGATAGTTGGGATTCCTGAAACGCTTTGTCTTTACCAGATTTCCCTCATCGATCAACAAAGTCGGAATTATCCTTGGCCTACTAATCACTGTGCGCATTCCTCCACAAAATTTTTTAACAGCCTCATGCCAAACTGATGGCTTTTTTCCGGATGGAACTGTACCCCGTAGATCTGTTCCTTCACCACAGCCGCCGCAAACGGATAACCGTAATCGCAAGTCATCAGCACATTGCCGTCATCGTCGCACTTTGCGTGATAGCTATGGACAAAATAATAGCGCTGTCTCCTGTCAAGATCCTTCACGATCGGAGCTCTTTCATTGACGATCTCAATATAATTCCAGCCCATGTGCGGGATCTTATAGCTGCTGTCTAACTGGAATCGAACGTTGTCAAAGGGGATCAGCCCTAACCCTTCTTCCTTACCTTCCTCACTGCGCCGCCCCAGCAGCTGCATGCCAAGGCAGATGCCGAGCAGCGGCTTTTTCCTGTCCCGGGCAAAATCGATGATCGGTTCGACTAGACCATGTTTTTTTAGATTGTTCATCCCCGTATCAAATGCGCCGACGCCAGGCAGGATCAGCTTGTCAGCCTTTTCTATCACGTCCAGTTCCCGGCTGATCAGGACATCTTTTTGCCCCACTTTATTCAAAATATTCCGTATAGAACCTACATTTCCCATATCATAATCAAGTATCACTATCATCGCTATGCACCTGCTATTCTATCATCAACATCTCTCAGTAATGTTCCCGTGCTCATCAACCGTCCCGCAGATACGCGCCGGAACCCCCATAGCTAATGCAAAATCCGGTATATCCTTTGTCACAACGCTGCCTGCCGCCACCATGGCATATCTGCCGACAGTATGTCCGCAGACAATGGTCGCGTTTGCGCCAATACTTGCGCCTTCTTTGACCAATGTCTGCCGATAGTGCTCTTTTCCCTTGGGATACTGCGCCCTCGGCGTCAGATCATTCGTGAACACACAGGAGGGTCCGAGAAATACCCCGTCTTCTATTGTAACCCCCTGGTATACCGAGACATTGTTCTGGATCTTGACCCCATTGCCGATCCTGACAGCATCCGCGATATTGACATTCTGCCCCAGTGAACACCGCTCTCCGATGGAAGCCCCCGACTGGATATGGCAAAAGTGCCATATCCTGGTGCCTTCCCCTATCTGAACATTCTCATCAATATAACTGCTCTCATGCACAAAATATGCCATCTCAAAACCTTCCCTCAAAATCGATCGTCGCACACTGGTCAAGCGGAAGCTGTACAATGCTTCCTTCAGCCGCCGACTTGTAGATCGCAAGAACCAATTCCAGAGCTCGTTTGCCGGCTTCGGCATCGACATAGGGAGCCCGATCCTCCTGGATCGCTTCCATCACATCCGCATACAGCGGTGTATGCCCGTATCCATATACGTTAGGCGGATTTTCATGAAACTGCCGCTTTACCTGTTCGGGATCATCCAGCATATCCGAAAAATTCCATTCCTCTATGACATTCACCGATGTGCCGCCCGCTTTTATCGTCCCTTTTTCGCCAAACAGATACAAGGTCTCCTCGAGGTTCCTGGGGTACACGTTTGTTGTCCCCTCTATGATCCCATATGCCCCATTCTTAAAATGGATCAATGCGATCCCCAGATCCTCCGCCTGAATATAATCGTGCTTCAGGCGGTCTGTCATCCCGACTACACAGTCAATCTCATCCCCCATCATCCAGCGCAGCAGATCGATATTGTGAATGCATTGATTCATCAGCGCACCGCCGTCCTGTTGCCACGTACCGCGCCATTTTGCACGGGAATAGTACTCGTAATCCCTTGCCCACCTGATATGCGCCGTCCCGTAGAGCAGTTTCCCGAAACGCTCCATCTCGACAGCCTCCCGAATCTTCTGAATAGACTTATTAAAACGGTTTTGATGACACGCGCACACCTTCACTTGATATCTGGCAGCCGCCGCTATGATCGCATCCGCATCCGCTATTGACAGTGCGATCGGCTTTTCAATAATGCAGTTGCATCCGTTTTCTATACAGAACAATGCGATCTCTGCATGTTTTCCACTTTCCGTACAGATTGCCACAAGGTCTGGCTTTTCCTCTTTCACAAGTTCCCTGTAATCCCTGTACCGTCTGGTGCCCGCACCAAGCCTGAACTTGAGCGCTTTGTCTTCCATACACGTCGGATCAGTATCGCATATCGCCACAATCTCAAGCTCGTTATTCTTCGCTGCCACAATGTGATTTGGCGATATCCTGCCGCACCCTATCAATGCATATTTCATAGCCTACATCCCTTTTCTATATTTTTGTACTGCACCTTCCATTTCATCACACCTCATCCAGCACCAGGCGTGACAGTGGCGTATCATATTTTTCCCGATGTCTGCGTATGATCGCCTGCATCTGCTGCCTGTAATCCGCGCTCTGAAAGACCATTCCTTCCTTTAACCTGTCATAGTTCGTACACGAATCGACCAGCAGGAAATTCTTTCCGCATTTGACTAACACACTGTCCTCCAGAATACTCACCACAGTACCGTTTGCCTCGGAATCATATAGATAACAGACATCCTCTGCCACAACCGGCCGCGACGACCAGATCGTAAACTCAATGCCATCACAGACCGTGAATGCTCCTGGATACGGTTTGGTCAATGCCCTTACCATATTGTTGACCGCGACCGCATCCCGGTTCCAGTCGATCATGCCGTCTTCCTTTTTTCTCTGTGGGAGATAGTAGCCTTGCTCGCTCTGTACAGTTCCTTCTCTGCGCGCGATCCGTCCGTTCTCGATATTTTTTAAGATCATGTCCGCCTTATACAGATTGATCTTGACATAGCTTGTCAGAATATTGTCTGTGGGTGTGTACACAAACTCCCTTGTATCGATCACCGCGCCGTTATCTGTACCTTCCTCAATCCAGAAAATGGACAGGCTAAAATGTGTCTCGCCCATCATGAGCGCCCAGTTCTGAGGGCTTCTTCCCCTTCCCCTGGTTATCCCCTCATGACTCCCATGCGCCCCTATGACGCCAATCCTGCATTGTCTGATAAACCACGGGGGTATCAGCCGCTGCCAGCTCGCCACAATGATCAGATCAATATCCAGTTTTTCCAGCTCTTCCCGGTCTCTTTCCGCTGACAGATTGTAGGAACTTAATCTGATACATTCAATGCCTCTCTCCCTGCAGAAGTCTGTATAGTCATGATATTCCGGCGTCTTGTTGTCCCCGTCCTCATTCAACGTAATGATCCCCTTGACCGGCATCCTGGCACAAAGGATCTCCGAGAGAAGCTTTCCGTTCAATGTCGCATTTAAAAGATAAATATTCATCGTATTTCCCCAATCCCCATAATGTCCGGCAAATCGGAGATATTCTCTGTCAAAACCTGATATCTCTCTGCATTTGCACTGTTCACAAAAGATCTGACTGCCTGGCCCATGTCGGTCTCATCTGTATCATACCAGAACGGGTGCACCAGTATTTGTATTCTGTAATACTGTCCGCTCCGGATGATCTCCTCAACCGGTTCGCGCCAACAGTGCCTTGAATCCGAAAAATATTTGAATGCACTAAAAAACTGGTCACTGTACGTGTTCACCATGCCCGGAATCCCGAGGTTGGAACGCAATATATTTTTGCTTGGTCTGTGCATGGAAACTTTTGTGACCGGCTCCCCTACAGCCTTGGCAAGGATCCCTGCTTCCTCCAGAATCCTTTTACGAATCAGATCTATATTGCCCATCTCCTCCGGATATCTTGCCTCGTCAAAATGCAATCCAATCTCATGCCCGCATCTTCTGATACCGTCGATCAGGCTTCTGCTGTTCCGGGAAAACACATTATAAAAATCGGAGGTCAGCAGCACAAAATAAGTGCTCCTGATACCTTCCTTCTGTTCAACAGATGCCAGCCTGCCGGCATCCTGCAGCTTAAAATCCACATCGTGGCGCAGGATCGCACATTTATCATACTCCGCAAAATTGTCGTACGATGCAAACTGATAACCCGTTTCCCGCAATAGTTGTATTAAATCAACATATGATTCATATGAGAATCGCATAGTACCTCCGATATCAATCTGTGTTCCCCTCTGTTATAAAATCCACCACCGGTTTCATAACAACGGACATATCCACTTTTTCCTTCGCGTATGTGCGGATCTTATCCCTGAGCGCTTCCCTTGACCCGTATTTCTTCAGATTGTCCTCATAGAAGCGGACTACCTTTTCGATATCCACTGTCGAGTCATCATTTGCGAACCCCAGATAGAAATCGACGTCATCCTTTCCAAAGGAATCCTCATAGCAGCCCGAGACAGCAGGAAGCCCTTTTGCCAGATACTCTTTCATTTTCAGTGTACTGCTGATGGTTATGCCTGCCTTATAAAACGCAAAGGCTCCCATCGCAATATCCGCACGATCGTAGATCGCATCGAGCTCTTTGCCAGTCTTCTTTCCGTAAAAGATCACATACTTTTCCAGATGATACTTCTTCACCAGACTTTTGTACAGATCAAGCTCCCCGCCTTCTCCTACCATATGGAATTTCACGATCCTGCGCCCGGAATCCGCACCGTTGTAGTAATCAGCCAATCCCCGGATACATCTCTCATACCCGTGCACTGGCAAGCAGGCAGATACAGCGATCAGATTGATCACTTCCTCATCCTCGTGCAAAGAGACCGGGGCGATCGCATCCACCATGATTCCATTGTGGATCTTTAGTGTCGGAATCCCAAAAACTGTGTCATCGTCCGTAAGGATCGCTATCCTGTCAACAATATTTTTTAAGCGGTTTCTCCTAAATGCATCTTTGAAGTAAAATGGCCACATTGTCCTACGGGATAACCACTCCCGTTTATACGGATATGTTGGAATTTCCAGTATCATCTTTGTTTTAGGATATTCTTTTCTTATTTTTTTCAAAAAATTATAATATCGACGATCAAGCGCAGTATGACGAATATACACAAAATCACACCTGTCTATCTTTATAAATGCTGAATCATAGTCCATTGCATAAGAACCAAACGGTAACCTGCTCATAATACCCTGAAATATATTAATATTTTCTTTCTTTACATCAATTTCCAAAACATCAAAATATTGTTTAAGCACATCCATCTGACCATCTATTTTTCGCTTTACACCGGCTTGATTTTTATGCAATTCTAAATGAATATAATACCCTTTTTTCATCATAATTTATTTATAAGTCTTTGTCAACACTTCCGAATCAACCGAATCAGTATATGAAAAAACCTCCTCAATAACCTCCTGAAATCTTTTTATGCATCTTTCCATACTATAATACCCTGCCCTTTTTATCGATGCGCAACTATACTTCACTCGCAATTCATCAGACGAAAGCAGTTGTACCCATGCCTCTACATATTCCTTTTGCATATTTTCTTTTGAAATTTGATTCCTTGTATATGACGGAATCAAAACGCCGTATGTGGAATACCCAGAGTTGTTTATACCGCTCTCATTTGAGGAAGCTGTAAGTATCTCCCGCGGTCCCGTCTTACAATCAGTGTGTATTACAGGTAATCCACATGCCATGGCTTCTACCAAAGCATTCGGAAATCCTTCATGTAATGAACACGAGACAAATAGCTGACACCTGCTTATATAAGCAAATGGATTGTCGCATAGCCCGAGTAATAGCACTCGTTTTTCCAGTTGTTTTTCCCTAATCTTGTTCTCTAATTCCTCCTTAAGGCCGCCTTCTCCCAAAATAATCAATGCCGCGCTATGATCTCGTCTATATACTTCAGCAAATATGCTTATCAGATCGTCATATCCTTTTTGAACATTCAAACGTCCAACTGCAACTGCTGTCTTATTATTTTTTATAAACTCCCAGACCTTGTCCTCAATATCATCATTCGCCTGTTTTCTAATTTCTGTTATATTATATGGATTTTCGATCACACATACTTTTGTCTTATCAACGTGAAAACATTTTATCAATTCGGAACCTAACTCATTTGAAACAGAAATAATTTTATCTACCCTATGAGCATTTTTTTGAAGACAGACAAATTTTATTTTTTCATTCCACGTCTTACACAACTCCATACTCGAATAATTTCTGATACTAACTAACCTTTTAACATTTCTGCATACCAAACAATTAATAATATTCGGAACATCCAAAAAGCTGATCACACAATCTATACGATACTTTCTGATCGCCTTGTTGATATGAACAAAGGCATGCATCGCATTCACTATATACCGCTCGCTGCCGCATCCCAGATCAACGATCGTGCCAGAACACTCATAGAAAATCTTTTTTCCTTCTATCAGAAAAATATATAATACATATTCCTTGTCCAGCTCCTTAGATATCCTGGACACCACCCGCTCTGCACCGCCGCCGCACAACGAATTGATAAACAATGCCACTCTCTTTCTTTTTGCCATATCAAACCATCAGCCTCTCCTGATCCTCTCAAGTACCATGAATTTTGAGATCAGATCCCTATTCTACAATCACCCGGATCCAATCCTGCACAACCGCCTGGATTCCCAGCATATCTCTTCTTTTCACACTCTGATCCCGATAATACTGGTTTTTCTCTTTATCCTGCAACAGAAGCAGGATCGCCTCCGCCAATTGCCGCTCCGCTGCCTCCAGGGGCTCTGTTCCCTTGTACATCGTGCCACTGCACAGGGGCGTCAGGATCCCATATGCCGTCTCCGTGATCTCTGTGACCTGTGCCCCCATGACATCCATTTCCGGCGCTAAGATCTCCCGCGCACCCGAATGGAAGTCGGTCGCAATACAGGGCGCCCCGCAGCAGACCGCCTCCGCCAGCGCGTTCGGAAACCCCTCGTACATGGAGGGGAGGACAAACACTTCCGCCTGCGCGTCATACCAGAACGGATTGTCGCTGAATCCTGCTAAAAGCACTTGCTTCTCAAGGTGATACAGCTGGATCAGCCTTTTTAGATACGACTCGCAATCTCCGGTTCCGACCACACATAGCAGGGCATCCGGTTCCCGCGCTGCCACCTCCGCAAAAGCTCTGATCAAGTGCCACTGTCCCTTCTGCCTGTCCAGCCTGCCGACTGTCACCACCAGGCGCTTTCCCTCAAAAGGTGATGCGGTTTCCGGCTTTCTCTGCGCCTGTTCTGCGATCTTTGCCACGTCATAACCATTTACGATCGTCGTGATCTTTTCGTTCGGAATATGAAAACGAGCTTTCGCATCCTGCTCGATCTCCCTGGACACCGCCACGATCTTATCCGCATGATTATAGACCAGATTCATCAGAGGCACTGCACTGATCCGATACAGCAGTCCAGACTTCTCCGATGTCATACTCAGACGCATCGATATGATCGTCTTACAATATTTATTCCCTGATAATACATTGGATATGTTTGAACTGTCCAAAAAACTGATGCAGGCATCATAATGATTATTCCGCTTCAACCGCTTCATATACCATATCCGCTTTATGATCGCCCACAATTGATGAACAACTGATTTCCTGCTTCGTGGCTCTGGAATGTCCAACGAAAGAAGATTTCCCCGATACGGAAAATCAATAAAATCCCTGTTGTTCATCAGCAGATCAATCTCCCAGTCCTTCGGAAAATTCATTGTAATATTAGAAAGTGCTCTCTCTGCACCGCCGCCCGCCAATTCCCGGATGACAAATAACACCTTTTTCCTCATAACCACTCCCAAGAGAATATATCCGTTCTTTGACACATACCTCAATATCCGGATCAGTCGCATTATATCCCGAAATCATCTGTTCATTAGTGATCCGGAATAAATTTAATATGGTCAAATTTCTGGTCTGATCTTACCGTCAGCAGATAATAGTCCCTATCTGCAATAAATTCTCCAAGACCATCTGTAAGATCGAAGGAAGCTACCGTCGTTCCATCCGCATCCGCTATATCAACATGCCCGTTTTCGGCTGCCCCGCCAGACATCTCAACTTTCACCATCCCTTCCGGTATCTTATCGATCCTTCCCCAATAGAGACCGGCTTCCGAATCATAATCAATATACTGACATTTTTCGTGTGACGGGATCATGCTGATATCATAAACAATAATATCATCCCGTCCAAACATCATATCTCCCTGCAATATCCCAATGCATTTATCGATACAGAACCGAATACGGCTGACTTCCAACAGTTTGTGCGGTACATAGCCAAAGTCCCCAAAACCATTGTCGTTAAACACACAATCCGCTTTAAAATAAGCTTTCTCGACAGCCCCGCCCTGTTCCATCAGAAGCTCCGCGTCGGGATCAGGATGCGCCACAGCATAAGACCTGCCAATACGTTTTATTGTAACCGCTCCGTCTGTGCGCTCTATTGTAGCATCGATCGAAATCTGATTCCCATATCTGTACGGATACCGGATCACGATCCCTCCAGGTTCCCAGCATGTATACGAATCATACACACAGTCAAACTGCTGGATCCCATTGTCCAGACACCATTTTTCCGATACGATCCTCGTATCAAGCTGTGAGTTGGTGTACATGACATCGAGCAGCACTGTACCCGCGAGCAGATTGAGACCCGTCAGGGTAATCCCGCAGACACATATTATTTTCAGGGTATACCTCAGAGTATGCTTCCTTTGCATGCAGATCCTTTCATAAATATACGCGATCCCTGCCCCGATCAGAATGATCAGTGAAACATAAAAAGGATATCCCCAGCGCAGGAAATGCCTGTCCTGCAGACAGATCCCGATGATCTCGATCGGACCGATCAGTAACAGCGCATACGCTATACGCTTTTCCCGTATGGCACAAATGAGTCCTGCCGCCGCAAAAATTACGGATATGATTCCCATATGTGAGAAAAACCACAGGATGTATATGTGCAGATTCTCACCAAATGTCGCGCTATTCTCAGTTGCATAATCATTCGTGAGATGCGTGAGCGTCTTAGCGATGTCCCGGATATTTAAAACCAGATTAGGCGCTGTCAATGCTGCAATGGCAACGATGACCATGATCGAAAAAGCACCCTGTGTGAAAATCTTCATATACTGCTTATTTCTAATTTGCTTAATGATCACCGCGATCGCAATGATCGCACATGACACAATCCCATGCCACTTATCATACAGAGCCAGTACTGTTATGAACGCCATTGCTGACAGCCATTTAAAATCCCTGTTTTCCTCCAGGTAGTGAAACGCACACAATATGCAGGCACATAAGCACAATCCCACGAATGTATCATTCACTGCGCAGTGTGCAGCATGGATAAAAGGCGGAAAAACTGCCATCAGCGCCGCTGCCACTGTTCCCGCATGTCTTTTCAGATAATTGCCGATCAGAAAAGCGCACGCAACAACCCCGACACTTAATATCGCCATATAAGTTCTTGTGATGACCACATAGGTCAGCATCCCGACTTCGCTGCCCACCATTTCGCCGACAACCATCACCAGCCTAAAAACGACTGAAAGAACCCTGCTGGTGATCTGCGAAGGCGCTTCCAGCTCATCTGACATAAACGTACAGTTCTCAGCCATCGCGACAGGCGGACGCACTACTTTCCCCTCGTCCGGATGAAAGGTCTGTCCTGCCCCCCAGTTCACGCCTGCAATCCTGACCACAAATGCTGCTGCAATGATGACCCAGAATAATTTTCGGTCAACTGCCTCTATGTGATAATCAACCCTGCCGTCTTGATCTGCCGTTTTCTGATGCAGTTTAAAAAACTTAACAACACACATTAGCCCTGCCGTTATAACAGACATGGCAGAGCAATATACCGCATTCGGAGAAATGCTGAAAAATGCCGCTTTCAGCACACTTGCCGAATAGCCCAAATAGTAAGCATACATAAAAACAGTCAGCAATACATTCGTAAGGAATGTTCTGATCAGGGATTTTTTCTTATGATCCACAAATATCCATATTAAAATACTGCAAAGTGCGCTGACTATGATCGGCATAGTTTTATTCCTGTCCCCTCTTCAATGTTTCGATCCATCTGATCCCATCCCTAAAGAGCATACCCGTTTTCTGATGCATACTTCAATATACGATCCAGCCGCCATAGAAAATACCGCTGCATCCATCCGTTCCTCACATACGGTGTCCTGTTGATCATGATCTCCATACTGTGGAACATCATAACCCCCTCATCCAGACCATCCCTTGTCATCTGTCTGACAATCTGTTTTAATTCCAGATACGTCATGTGTGTCGGGCGAAGCCATTTATAAAATAACCAGTTATCCGGCAGTAACTGCCCAATGATCCCCCACCGCTTTCCATAGATCGTAACCGGCTTCTCTATGATCCCGCTGAAATCCTTCTCACCCTGTGACCTTCTCTGCAGGCTCTCCCGTGATATCTTGTATCTCCTCATTGGCGCCCTGCTGTGGTCCGGACCTCCCTTGGAGGTCCAGTCAATATGCGGCGTGACAGAACTGTCGTAACGATATCCCAGCTCCCGCAGGGTCTGTATCGTTTGCGTGTCTGCCCCGAAACGTGCAGCCCTGTACCAGACCGGCTTAACACCTATTTTCTCACGGATCAGCCCTGTCAAATTTTTTAATTTCTCTTTCTCGGCCTCATCTGTATAGTCCGAACAAGGATATTTTGCCGTCTCTTTCTCGATCCCTTTTCCCCAGATACTGTCCGGCTCAATGTACTCCGGATGCAGATGCGCCCCGATCACTGCACCCTTTTGCACTTCTTCCCTCAAAACCGCAACACAGCGCGCATCATACAACACCTCCGGCGAGACAAAATAGACCGGATGCACATCATACCGATCCCAGATCGGCCGGAGCAGCTTAGGAATCCCTTCTATCACAGAGGAGTACTCGGGTGGATAATGTTTTCCCCAGTGTTCGTCGTTATCCATCTCCGTATCCAACGTCACATAAATTCTCTTCATCTCAGTATCCCTTTTTGATTGAGCCAGTTGGTAAATCCATTCACATCGCCCTTGAAAAACAGCTGCACAAACTTGTCAAAAATGCAATAAAATATCCTATAGAATCCCCTGATCCTGAAATACGTATAGCTGTCTATCAGTTCCCCGCCAAATTTTTTTTTGAAGTGATAATGCCTGTAATAATAAGACTCTTTATCCTCTGTCGGCACACAGCCGCCAAGATCAAAATATTGAAAACCCTTTGCGCGGTAATCCTTGATCGCCTCCCACAAAATGATCTCATTCGCATTGAGTTTGTGCTTTGTCGCACCATACTTGTATCTCACAGTCCTCCCGTCACTCGACTCGATAAACGCGCATGCCCCCAGATACTCACCCTCTGCCGACAATGCATAATATCCTGTAAGGCTCTCCAATTCTTCCTCTTGCAAAAGCGGGATTCCCTTCTCCCTGCAGAACTCCTGCTGAAACGTCATATACTGCTTTTTTTCGGCATCCGTGCAGAGTCTATGGACTGTGACACCGTCGCGGATTGCTTTATTGATCGCGTACCGCGCCGATTTATAATCAAATTTTGAAAAAATCGCTTCCTCTTCTTTTGAGATATCCAATAGAAATGTTTTCGTTTCCTGGCGAAAATCAAACTGATCCTCCTCCAGGATCTCATTTGTATGCAGAGCTGCTATTGCATGCTTGCTTTGCGCAAAACGCTCTGTATCGAACCATATATCGTGAATGGTCAGAAAAGCCACTCTTTTTTTCCTCTCCATTCCATTCCTCCCTGCTACAGTATGCCGCAATTTTCCAGTTCTAATTTGATAAAAGTGCATATACACTATCGATCATCACTTCCAATATCCTCTTTCATCCAATTTACAGTATATAATATAACAATATTTTATTCAAGCATTTTACTTGTCTCCCTTCGTGCAGAACCTTCGATTTAATCATATACAAAAGCCTTAAAATCAGCTATATCACTGTCCAATTCCACATATGACATATTTAATCCCATATTATTTTCCAATGCTCTTAAACAGTCTTCTATTTCCAACCCTTCGTATACGTATACTACAATTCCTTTATCCGTATGTTCTGGTGCCGTCACACAATCTATTTCCTGTCTGCCCGCCACTAATACCTGATCGAACTCCGCGAGTTTAAGTGCCACAGGGAATCCCTGCCCATGATCAAAACCAAGCATTACACAATGATACTCCTCCTTATTTCCTTGAATCTGAAGCTCTTTTCCTCTCTGTTCCAGATATAAATAATTGGGCACTGCCAAACCCAAACCAAGCAGTACATACACGATTCCAAACACTGATAAAACAATTGTCTGAATCCGTTTATTACACAACATTCCAGTAATTTGAGACAATGCCAAAGATGTAAAAATCGACATACATGGAAACAGGCACATAATATATCGATCTGATACCGTTGGCGCGATTTGTGCAATAAATACAAAATAAACAGCACAAGGAATCGTAAGCGCCAGTATCGCGCCTCGATTCTCACATGCTCTTTGCCACACAACCATACAAGCCACTGCAGAAGTCAGCACAAGGACAATCCCAAACCAGAAGGTATTACCAAAAAATGCAATCCCTAGTTCACTGACATAACCATATAAACGTTTCAAAAAGCCGTCTGATAAAATATTTGATGCCGCCTCTGTCCCCCGATAGCCAAAAAAGATATGATATGCCGAAAACGGCCATACGATCAAACTAACAGTTCCTGTTCGTATCATATTTTTTACGTAACATCTAAATAACATTCTCTTCTTCCGTATCCATACGCATGTTAACAGGAACAGAGGAAACAGAAATAAAATGTAGTAATAATGTGTATTGAACCCCAGCAATACAGCAATACTCATTCCTTTCATTTTTTCTTTATCATCTGTCTCTATACCAACTGTCAGAAGTTTGAAATGCAGATAGAGCGTCAAAACAACAAAAAAAGTCAATACCGCATACATGCGAAAATACATTGCGCAGGAGGCAAATCCCTGGCTGAATCCAAACAAAACCACAGAAAGTAAAGCCGCTCTCTCATCCTTCAGATATTCTTTTACCATACAATACATAACAAGACAAGTCATTATCAAAAATATAAAATTAAGTCCAAACAGAAATGAATCCGAATAAATTCCCGAAAAAATTGAAAAAACTGTGTGCACTAAAAAATAGTAAAAACATGGATGAACATCCATGATCTGATTTAGGTAAACCTGCGCATATTGAAAGCGTTCTCCCTTTTCCGCAACCATCTCTCGAAATAATGCGTCTCCAGATATCCACTGTGTACTTCCCTGCAACATTCGCCGTGCATCGTCATACCATTTAACAGTACCCTCATTACTGTAATTTCCCGCTTGCACAAGTTCATTCAGCATTCCCCACACATTCCGTATTACCTGAACTGGTCCGTCACCCTCTTTTGTTATATAAGCCTTGATAAAACTACCTACTCCATAATCAGATTTGGAAGTGACTGCTCCATTATAGTGCCCATTTGACAGAAACAGCGTCATACCCTCATCAACATAATACCCGCTTTTCATGTTTAGAAACCGAATATTTACACAAAAAATGGCCAAAAAAATTATACTTAAACACACCACCTGATATTTCTTCACGCGCTCATCCCTCCGACAGATCTAATGATCTCCTGGTCACTGTAAAGGTTTTTATAGTAGCTGGCTTCCATCTCCAACAAATCTCCATCCCGTTTCCCTGCCTTTGCCCATATTACCATAACGCAATGATAAACTCAATACAATACCGCTACAATATTATGTTTCTCCCCATTCCAGTAATGCGGCAATACATACATATCCGTGCGGACTTTGCGGACAGCCTCCTCATCTGATTTTGACCTCACTCCGCCGGGTTCACATGCACCATGATGTGCTTCACCCTGGCAAAGTTCCCCTCGATCGAGTCGTGCACGCGCTCTGCGATGCCGTGGGCCTCCCGGAGGGAGCCGTCCCCGTCCGCGCGGATCTCGATGTCGACGTAGATCTTGTTCCCGAATACCCTTGTGCGGAGCAGGTCGACGCCGAGGACACCCTCCTGCGCCAGGGCACAGTTCTTTAGTTCGTTCTCCGTTGCCTCGTCGCATGCCTTGTCGACCATCTTGTCGACTGCGTCCCGAAAGATGTCGTAAGCCGCCTTCGCGATGAAGAAACAGATGCACAGACTCGCGGCGGCATCGCAGATCGGGTAGCCAAGTCTTGCCCCCGCAATGCCTGCCAGCGCACCCACGGAGGAGAGCGCGTCCGAACGGTGGTGCCACGCGTCAGCCATCAGCGCGCTGGAATCGATCTTTTTCGCATTGTATCTGGTATACCAGTACATGGCCTCCTTCACGGCGATGGAGATGAGCGCCGCAATGAGCGCCATAGCTCCGGGGACTTCGAGATTTGCGTAGTCCCCGGACAGGATCTTGCCCACTGCGCTGTAGCCGATCCCCAACCCTGTGACTGCCAATATCGTCGCGAGCACGATCGCCGCCACGCACTCCATGCGCTCATGCCCGTACGGGTGTTCTTTGTCGGACTGCTTGCTGGATATCCTGATCCCGATGATGACGACAATGGTGCTGAACACATCGGAGGCAGAGTGGACTGCGTCACTGATCATCGCCCCCGAATGGGCAACGATGCCCGCAAGGAGTTTGAATACCGACAAGACCACATTCGCCGCTATACTCACATACGAAACGTTCATCGCTATTTTTTCAAATTCATTTTTCATAAAATGTCCCGCCTTTCCAAAGAGATGCAAGTACTCTCTTTCTGGCATCTGCAGTTAGGATATACCGATACTGATAAAATTATAGGAACAAAATTATCTGCTGTGGGGATTTTGACAGATCGTGCAGGAGAATGCCCCGCCCTGCGCGAGAGTAAAAATGAGAAAAGAAAAACACCCACGTATCAGTATTAGCAGCTACTGTCCCGCGGATGTGATAGGAATCGTCCGGATATATCTCCGGACAGTTACCGATCCACTGTCGCATTTGCGACCCGGCTCCAAGGGTATTGCGCCCCGGCCTGCTCAGTTTGTACTGTAGATTTGTATGCAGTGCAAAGAGTGTATTTAAACTATTCTATGTGCCAGATCGCTTCTGGTTCCACTTTTATTAATATAACATATGCTTTTGCTCATTTCAAGCAATTGCACGACTACTTTTTGTTAGGTATGGGTAACAGGTTTTTACCTGCTGCCGGCTGTCTCCGGAGAAACGGACGAATGCACCAGCCTTTGAGACCGATGCATCTGTCTGTTTCTCCGATCGCGCTCGCCAAAAGCCTCGCGGTTACTTCTTTTTCTGGATGATATCATGATCCTCGAGCAGTTTCTCGATCACGGTTCCCCTGATCACTTTCAGGAGCGGCACTTTCAGTGCGTTTAAGGGACCTGGCAGCTCGATGTCGAGCGGCGACTTGCCGTCCATCAGCTTGACGCTGCTGTCGAGGAGCTCGCGGATGTCATAGACACTGCCCCACACCTCCGGCACGCCGCGGTCTACTTTTAAGAGTCCGTAAACTGCCTCCATGGCGGTCCTCACGGAGTACTCTGTCGTGAAGATGGTGTCTCTTGGCGTCTCCGCGAACTGTCCGAGGAATGCGAAGTTCACGCATCCGTCGGGTATGACGTCCGGTCTGTCGCCCTTTCTTCTCGGCATGAAGAACGCTGTGATGTACGGCATCATGGTCGGCACTGTCACCACCTCATCCCGCGCGAGCGCAGGGATATCCTCCACAGGGATCCCCAAGTGATAGAGCCACTCCTGCGTGATCTCCTCCCCGGTGCACTCCTTCATGGGCTTCTTCACATAGTCGCCCTCCACATCCGTGAAGAGACTGTACACCCAGATGCAGACCTCGTCCTTCTTCTGCTCCCTGAACTGTCCCTGCCTGTTGATCGTCCAGCTCAGCAGCCACCTGGAATCCATACAGCTCACGATGCCGCCTGTGACAACGTTGCCCGTGCGCGGATCGCGCTTGCAGATCTTCTGGATCTGGTCGATGATCTGCGGATTCGATGTCGTCACGGTCGCGGACTCCCAGTTTGTCTTCTCGATATCCGAGCAGAATTTCTCCGGATGCCCAAAAGATTCGTCCTGTGCCGCGATATTTTTCCACAGGCTCCAGCAGCCACTTGTGCGGACTTCCGCATCTCCTACCGGCGCATGCGTGTGGTCTCCGTAAATGGTTCCCTCCGTACAGCTTCCGTTTGTGACAAATACAAGGTCATTCTCCGTGAGTGTGATCGTCGTCTCCTCGCCGTCCACTTTACACTCAATCGCCCTTGCGATCTTTCTGCCGTCGTCTGTCTTTTCGAACAGGACATTCGTGACCTCTGTCTTGTACTGGAAGGTGACGCCTGCCGCCTCGAGGTACTTAATCATCGGCAGGATCAGCGACTCGTACTGGTTGTACTTCGTGAATTTCAGCGCGCTGAAATCGGGAAGACCGCCAATATGATGGATGAATCTCTGGAAATAGAGTTTCATCTCGAGCGCGCTGTGCCAGTTCTCAAACGCGAACATCGTTCTCCAGTACAGCCAGAAGGTGGAGCCGAACACTTCATCGTCAAACACGTCCTCGATGGTCTTGTCGTACAGATCCTCGTCCCTTGTCATGAAAAGTTTCATGATCTCCATACAACCCTTCTGGCTCAGGTTGAACTTGCCGTCTGTGTGCGCGTCCATGCCCTGTTTCACCGTGGCGCGGCAGAGAGAATAATTCGGATCTTTCTTGTTCAGCCAGTAGTATTCGTCCAGAACAGATACACCCGGTGTCTCTATGGACGGGATGCTCCGGAACAGATCCCACAGACACTCGAAATGATTCTCCATCTCGCGTCCGCCGCGCATCACATAGCCTCTCGACGGATCGTAGATCCCGTCACATGCGCCGCCAGGCAGATCCATCGCCTCCAATACATGAATGTGTCCGCCCTCCATCTGTCCGTCCCTCACGAGGAAGCAGGCTGCCGCGAGCGCTCCGAGTCCGCTGCCCACGATGTATGCGGATTTGCCGTCGACACCCTCGGGCTTCAGAGGGCGGGCAAAGGCTTCATAGTTACCATTACTGTAGTATATTCCCTTGCTGTTTCTCTCGTACCGCCCGCGCTCCGTGTTGCGAAAGTTGTTTACCTTCTCGGCAACCTCCTTTTTATGCGCCGTCTTCTTGTTTTTTGCCACGACTGCTGTTGCGCCCGCTGCGACTGCCGCCGCTGCCGCAACCCCCAATTTTACATGATTTTTGTTTGCCATTTGTTTTCTCCTTTCCCGATGAATCCTTCCGTTTTCGATCTGATAAGGCCAGTATATCACAAAATGACTATTGGTCAATTCTTTTTCCAGCTAATTAATTCTTTTTTTACAAAAGTTATATTCTGGTAAGAATTAAATGGCGGGCGCCGTCTCCTGCACATACACGATATCCTGTATGACCTCGAAGTTTGCTGTTTGCGCCCCTTCCTGTGCATGGTCTTTTGCGCGGTCCGGCAGTGCGTTTTCCCGATCCGGCTCACCGCTCCCGAATGCCGACAGCTTTTCTGTCACCCATTCAAATGTGCACTGTTCCCCTGTCTGTTTTTTGGTTCGCAGGCCCTCTATCACAAGTCTTTCTGTCCCTGTGTCTTCTTTATGCAGAGCTTGCGTCTCCATGCCTCCTTGATCCGGTTCCTCTTTATACAGGTTCTCCACCCCCGGTTCACCGATATCCGATTTTTCTATATACAGATTCCTTGTCTCCGGTTCCTCCAGATCCAGTCTTTCGGTCTCCCAATCTCCTATATCCAGTTCTTGCGTCTCCAAGTCTCCGACAGCCAGTCCCTCTGTCCCCGGTTGCCCGACCGCCAGCCCATCCATCGCCCGGGTCCGCTCCGTGCCTCCCACGAACGCTTCCGGCTCCGCGCCGATTTCCATGGGGACACACCCCAATTTTATTGTCACCGCGCCGCCGCCCGGGACTGCCCTTCCTGTCTGGCGCCGTTCCGCCCTGCGTACAGCGCGTCTCCCCGACACCATGCGCCAGCACTTAGCGATGTCCAGCACAAAGAACAACACGACCGCCGCCACCGCAAATGCGCCTGAGATCCCGTACATCACCCAGGACAGCTCCGTCATACTCTCAACACTCATCCTCTTCCTCCCTCTGCGCGCTACGGTGCACCGACCGGACTGTCTCCCTGCGGTTCCCTGATGTTGTAGGTTGACCGCACCATCTTGTATGCCCCCTCAGTGATCCATCGGATGGCGTCGATCTCCTGCTGCACAGCGCTTGTTGCCCCCTGCTCCATCCGCTGCATATCCGCCTCGATCTCCTGCAGCATTTGCAGGATCTCTCCGCTTTGCACGCCATCCTCCATAAAGTACTTCGCATACTCGACAGCACGCGTCGCGATCTCCCTGTAGATGCGCAGCGTGATGATCTCCCTGTCAGGTTCGGCGTCATTGAGCGCCTTGAGCTTCGTCAGGCTTTGCCAGTATGCCCCGTACATCCCGGCGTCCGTGCCATCGATCTGCGAGGCGATCACATTTTTGTAGAAATCGCCAAGTTCCACATACAGCCTGCAGCGCTTGTACTCCGACGCCCTGGAAGCGTCATCCTCATAGCAGTCCATCGCGATCTGGAACCAGCTTGCCGCCCTGGACTGGCGGTTCTCCTCATGCTCATAATAATACCAGTAGGCGTTTCCCATATCGTAGCAGAAATCGGCGTATCCGCCCGGATTCTTTTTCTGGAAATTCTGCAGATACCGCTGTGTGCTGATGCCCAGCTTCAGGAAAAGCGCTTCCTCCTCGTCGCTGAACACGCCGTCCTCCAACATCCTCCTGTAAAATCCGCGGTACGCATCCAGCCTGCCCTCGTCGACGGCAGCCGCGTCCAGGTACAGCCTGCATGCCTCCAGCGCGTCGGACGAGATCTCCGCCATATGCATAAGCTGCTGGTACTCACTGCCCTGTTTCCTGCCCGCTGCCGCGGTAAATCCAAACCCGGTGACTGCGCATACCAGGGAAGCCCCCACAGCTGCGCCAAACAGCCTCAGCCTGCCGCGATACCTGCGCTGCGCCTGCAGCTCCAGATCCGTATAATGCTCCAGGTCAAACCGCAGCTGTGCGGCCGTCTGATACCGGTCCTGCGGATTTTTCTGTGTGCACTTTTGTATGATGCGCTCCAGTCCTGTGGACAATCCCGGATCCCATTTTGTGATCGGATAGATCTCGTAGGGCGGTTCGGACGGATTGTGTCCTGTCACCAGATGGTACAGCGTCGTTCCCAGACAATAGATATCCGTCCTCGCGTCCGTCTGCCCCATGCCGCCGAACTGCTCCGGCGCCGCGTAACCGTTTGTCCCGAGACAGCAGGTGTCCTGCACATTGTGCTCCTTAAATTCCCGCGCCGTGCCGAAATCGATCAGCACCACATTTCCATCCGACTTGACCATGATGTTGGAAGGCTTCATATCCCGATAGATGACCGGCATCGGTCTTGTGTGCAGATAATCCAGCACATCGCACAGCTGCAGCGCCCAGCGCACCACTTTGTCCTGCGGCTGTGCGCCCTCCTCCGCCAGAAGCCGCTCCAGCGTGTTTCCCTCTATATAATCCATGACAATAAGGAAATTTTCATCAGAATCGATGACATCTATGATACTTGGAAGATTTGGATGTTTGAGTTTTTTGAGCAGATCCGTCTCCATGATAAGGCTCTGCCTCAGCAGGTTGAAATCCCTGTTCAGGGATTTCCGCACCTCCTTGACCGCCCATGGCTTATTTGCCTTCTCGTTGATGGCAAGATACACGGTACTCATACCGCCATGGCCGATTTCGTTCAATATTTTATATTTTCCGTCGATGACGGATCCTATCTGTAGCATATTTTCCTGTCCTATTTTTTTATTTATTCCACTGCGTTTGTCGCCTTGATCAGAACGGCAGATATGTTGTCGCGCTCGCCGCGCGCCTTGATATTTTCGACCAGATAGCGGAGCCTGCCGTTCATGAAATGGGAGTTGTTCAGCCTGTTTTCCACGAACCACTCCATCCCCTCGAGCGAGGTGTGGCAGTAGTCATACAGCTCCACGTCCGTCAGCTTGTGACGGAACCCGTCCGAGCACACCAGAAAAGTGTCGTCGTCGTAGAAATCCCCCATCAGAAAATCCGGTTTCACACAGTTTACCGTGCCGATACTCTGCAGCAGGACGTTTCTGCGCGCATCCGTCTGCGCCTGCTCCGGCGTCATGTGTCCGAGCGCCACTTCCCTTGCCACATAGGTCTGATCCGCCGTCAGCTGCTCCATTCCATTTCCCATCACATAGACCCTGCAGTCCCCTACATGGGAAATGTAGTAGCGCCCTTCCAGCAAAAGCATTGCCGTGAGCGTTGTCCCCATCGGCGCTTTCTGCTCTCTGCTGTAGTCCGCGATCCTGACATTGCAGTCGTTTGCGAGCCGCATCCACACCTGCTCCAGCTGCTTTTCCGAGAAACCTCTCGCCAGCAGCTGGGGCAGCTCCCTCAAAAACCACTGTTCGTATGCGCGCACCACAGCCGTGCTCGCCACCTCGCCCTGCTCCAGCCCTCCCATGCCGTCGCAGATCACAGCGAAAGCCGCCTCGCCGTTCATCGTGTTGGCAACCTTCACCGTCAGGCTGTCCTGATTGACAGCTTTGGTCGTGCCCACATCAGAATGCGCTGCCACCGTATAATGCCATCTCATATTCCCCTCTCCTGTTTTCCCCTAAAAATATTTTCAGAAATAACCTTTGTCCGGCAACCGTCGTGCGCTATTTACTGTTTCTGAATTCAAACACTTCATCCGCAAGCTGCATCAGGCACCCGTTCTCGAGTTTCCTGTACTCGTCCGCGGCAAGCTTTTTCCCATTTACAAAAGTGTGGTTCAGAGATCCCTTGTCCACCAGATAGAAGCCATCCGGTTTCCGCACGATATCCGCGTGGTTCCTGCTGACAGCAGGGTTATCCTTGATGCAGTAGTCCACGTACGAGGCATCCTTGCCGAGTTTGAAGAGATTCCGGTTGATCAGGATCTTCTCCCCCGTGCGCTTCCTCACAATATACGGCGCTGCCCCCTTTTTGAGCGGTTTGGTCTTCTCCTTGAGTTTCAGACTGTCCTTCGCGTTTTTCTGAAGGCTGTCAAACGCCTCCGTGCTGCCATGCTCCTCCGCGCAGGGCTCCGTCTTTGTCTCCGGGGCGCGGGTCCTCTCCTCGTCGATCCCGTCGATCAGCGTGCCGCACAGATCCCGGATCCGCTCAAGACACTGCCTGCTGTCCTGCGGCTCCCCGTCCTTTACCGGAATATACGGGATCAGCACCTGATCTTCCGCACCGTTCACATAGATCTCCCTCGGATCCAGTACCAGCCGGTCCGCAGAGAGCATATACTCTTCGAGGCTGCAGGCAGCCGCGAGCATATCCGCAAAAAATTTCAGCAACTGCTCCTTTCCCTTGGGTGAATGGTTCTTCTGCGCGTATTCGTACAGGCTTTTCATCCCGGTGACGCGTATGCGCATACCTCCGTTCTGATATTCCGTCTGGAGCAATCCCTTGATGTGGTTTCCGGTCAGCATCCGGAGCGCGAGCCTGTCCACACGCTCCTCCTCGATCGGATAGAGCCGGTAGGTCTCGCCGTTCGTTGTCACCGTCTTTGCCTTCCAGCCGCACTGTGCCGCTGGCACCTCCTGCTTCTGCACCTCGCCGTTCCCGTCAGCCGCCGGATCTTCTTCTCGCTCACACAGTTTCACCATCCGCAGGTATATCTGTTCCATACTCTGATACTTGTTGACATGCTGCGCGCTCGCCTCACTTTTCTCCGTGAGATACCCGATCGTGATATCCTTCGGAAAAAGGGCGGCATCCACCACCACATCATCGCCAAAAAACAGCGCATTGCATTGGGTAACATCCATATCAAGTTCATCCAGACTGTTGGCTGCACTGATCTCAAAGCTTTCCCTGTGGTGCTCCTGCAGAAAAGAGACCAGCCGCTCAAGGTATGCCTCATCCTTATCCAGTATCGCTATTTTGTACATGCTATCAACGCCCTTCTATTGTAATATTCCAATGTAGTATTCACTGCCTGCTATTGTCCACCGTTATAACCGCTGCATCCACAATATGTCAGTAAAAGATGTGCCCGCCGATCCTGGTCCCTTCAAGCCCCGGTATCGGTGTCCTGAAATACACGCACTGCCCCACGTTCGTCACACCGCTCATCGCCTCGTCCGCCGCCCTGTAGCAGCTCTCCGTCGCGGAGTCGTTCGCCAGCGCCAGCGCCAGCCGCCCGCTCGCCACCGGTGAAAACTGCCTGTTCTGATAGATCACACCCACCACCGTATCGGGATAAACGGAGCTGAGCACCCTGTTGATGACGACGGCGCCCACCGCGACCTGTCCCGCGTAAGGCTCTGCTCCCGCCTCACAGTATATGATATTTGCCATCAGCTTGCGGTCTCCCTCCTCGAAGCTGACCTCCGAGATATCTCGCCATTTCGACTTCGACGCCAGGCGCGACTTTGCCAGCTCCTCCTCGTACTTCTTCTGGAGCGCCGCGATATCCTCCTCCTGCTCGCCGATCATCGACTCGAGCGCATCGATGGTAGCTTCCGCGTCCGCGATCTGGTTTGTGTAGCTTGACACGTTCGCCGAGGTCTGGTTGACAAGACCGGCAACCCGGTTCTTCTCCTCCTCAGCCCGCTCCTTGAGCTCATTCAGTGCCACCAGCTCCTCGCTCAGCCGCACCTTTGTCTCCTCCACGTACTTGCGCGTATCCTGAAACTGCTGCAGCATCTTGCGGTCATATGCATGGATGCGGTCGATATAGTCGCTTTTATTCAAAAACTCCGAGAAACTGTCCGACGAAAATAAGATCCCGAGATAGCTGTTTGTCCCGCCCTGCTCATACATCGCCTTGATGCGCTGCTTCATGTTCACATACTGCTCATCCTGTATGCGGATTGCCTCCGCAAGTTCTGCCTCCGTCTGCTCGATCTCCGACTCCTTCGTCTCGATATCTGCCTCGATCCCTTCCAGATTCGTGCTGACCTGCGCCAGCTCGTCGTTGAGCGTGCTGAGCTGTCCCAACAGGGAGTTCTTTGTGATCTCAAGGGACTCTTTTCTGTCCTCCGTATCTTCCTTGGCGTCCTCCGTCTTTTCTTTCTCCGCTTTTGCCTTTTGCAGTCGTTCCAGTGTCGTCTCTGCGTAGACAGTTCCTGACACGCTTCCGGCAGCCACCACAGCCATCACTGCGGCAAGCAGCGCTGCCGCCGACCGTTTATATGACACTTTCATGAATTTCTCTTTCCCTTCATGCTATTTTGTGCCGAATATCCTGTCCCCTGCATCCCCAAGCCCCGGAACAATATATCCATGCTCATTCAATCCCTCATCCAGCGCACCGATATAGATGTCCACGTCCGGATGGTCGTTCTTCATGCGCTCCACCCCCTCGGGTGCAGCGATGATACACATAAAATGGATATTTTTGCAGCCCCTGTCCTTGAGCATCCGGATCGCCGTGGAAGAGGAGCCCCCTGTGGCAAGCATCGGATCCACCACAAACACTTCGCGCTGGCTGCAGTCCTCCGGAAGCTTGCAGTAGTACTCCACCGGCTCCATCGTATCGGGATCCCTGTACAATCCGATATGTCCTACCTTCGCGGCAGGGATCAGCTGCAGCATGCCGTCCACCATGCCCAGGCCGGCGCGCAGTATCGGCACCACGGCAAGTTTCTTGCCAGCCAGCTCCTTCACTGTCGTCCTGCAGATCGGCGTCTCGATCTCCACGTCCGCAAGCTTAAGATCGCGCGTCGCCTCATAGCAGATCAGGTTTGCGATCTCTCCGATCGTCTGTCTGAAATCCTTCGTCCCTGTCTCGGTTCTTCTGATTACTCCTATCTTGTGCTGAATCAGCGGATGATCCATCACCACTACTTTTGCCATAGTGTCTTCCCCCGTTTTTCTTTTGCACCCTGCCGTCTTTTGCCCCGAAAAGACTCCGCATCATTTCATGGTCTCTTCCTCCAGTGCCTGGATCGCGGCGACGCGCCGGCAGTGTTTTTCCTCCCCGGGAAATTCCGTGTTCAGGAATGTTTCCACGATGCTAAGCGCGAGGTTTGGTCCCACGATCCCCGCGCCGAGCGCGAGGATATTCGCATTGTTGTGCTCCCTTGTCAGCCGCGCCGATACCGTGTCCGCGCACAGCGCACAGCGGATCCCCTTCACTTTGTTCGCAGTGATCGAGATACCGATCCCCGTCGTGCAGATCACGATCCCCCTGTCAAATTCCCCGGACGCAACCGCCTTCGCGACTGCCTGTCCAAACTCGGGATAATCACACGAGCCCTTTCCGTAACAGCCAAAATCCTTGTACTCTATGTGATTTTCCACGAAATAGTTTATAACATCCTGTTTCAGCTCATATCCACCGTGATCACACCCTATCGCTATCATATCTTTTTCCTCCTCAAACAATCTTTTCCTTTACTGTCTTATACCGTTTCTCACTGCCGCCTGACCTCGTGCCTGTCGCCATGCTATACATGGATCACCCTGTGTCCTGCCGCCTTTAACAGCCTGTTCATAACTGCCTGTCCAAATCCCCTGTCCTCGAAAGCCTCCGCAAAGGACTCCGCATATATATAGGAAATCTCCTCGTCGTCAAACTCGCGCAGGAATGTGTAGAGCTGCCCTGCGACCGTCCTGAAATCGTTCCCGTCCCCCGCATTTTTGACGCTGGAAGCGCGGTACTGCGCCAGCCTCCCCTCGGTTCCTATGACCCCGGTACGCATTCCCTGTGCCTCGTGCAGCGCCGCCTGCTCATTGATGTATCGGACGACCCCGTTCGGCTCACCGTCCACGATCACCAGCTCTCCTCTGGGCGCATAGTGGCGGTATTTCATGCCGGGCGCCCTCGGCGCCTGCGCGGAACCGCTGTCATAGACCGTGACATCCATGTCCGTCTCGCCGACCACGCCGGACAGCATCTGCTGTGTGATAAATCCCGGTCTCAGGATCATCGGAACCTCGCACGTCACATCGACGATCGTGGACTCCAGACCGATCTCCACCCCCTCCGCATCGATGATCATGTCAATCCTGCCATCCATATCCTGTATCACGTATTTCGCGAGCGTGGGACTCGGTTTTCCCGAAAGGTTTGCGCTCGGAGCCGCCACATAGCCGCCTGCCTCCTGTATAAATCGCCGCGCGAGCAAATGACCCGGCATCCGCACTGCCACCGTGTCGAGCCCGCCTGTCGTCTGATCCGGCACGACCGCCGCCTTCTCAAAGATCAGCGTGAGCGGTCCCGGCCAGAACGCGTCCGCGAGCTTTTGCGCCCTTTCGGGTATCGCGCGCACGATCCGCCCCAGGTGCGCCATGTCTGCAATGTGTACGATCAGCGGATTGTCGCCGGGTCTTCCCTTTGCCGCATATATTTTTCTGGAGGACTGCGGATTCAGCGCGTCCCCGCCGAGACCATACACGGTTTCCGTAGGAAACGCAACCAGACCGCCCTGTCTGATGATGCTGCCCGCACATGCAAGCTTCTCTGCGACACATTCCGGCGGATCAGACTTTCCTATGGTGAGGATCTTTGTCTCCATCTCTGCCATCCCTTATTTTTATTCCCCCGTTTTCTATCTTTCCATGTTGAATTCCCATTTATTTTAGCACAATATTAAAATTTAATAAAGCGTTTCCTTAAAAAAGTTGTAACATATTGGTTACAGTTCAGCCCAGGACTTCGCACCACGCTGCGAAGTCCGTAAGAAATCATCGTGGTTGAGATGCATCAAGCCTGCCGCGAAGCGGTTTTTGCATGGCTTGATGTTTGTAACAGGAAGCCGAAGGCTGAACTGTTACAACATATTGGTTCCATTACTCGTTGTTGATCACCTGCATGATGCCCATGTAGATCGCCCACGCCACTTTTTCCTGATAATCGTCCTGCGTCAAAAGCTGCGCCTCTGTCGGGTTGCTCATGAAGGCGCACTCGGATTCGGCTTCACATAGGCAGACTTAACCTTACAATGAGAAAAATCTATCAATAAAAAATGCACTTGCTTCATGTAATGATACCATGATCTCATGTGCCGTCAGTACACATGAAATCAGTAGCCGAATCAATGTTCTCCTGCCTAAACATTATACAACAGAGAACAATCGCGTTACAACAGTTATTTATTCCTAACCCGGATAAACCGGAAAAGATTTTGCAATTCCTCCACATTTCAAGTACAATAAAGAAAAACGTTGGAGGATGTGTTCATGTTACTTACAGATAAATACGCTGACAAAATTTATGGTACGATCACCTGTTATGACCGCATGATCATCCAAGGGTATATCCCTGGATGGAGCCATGCCGAAGGCATGACAGGCTATCTGAATGCCAACAACATCCGTATTTTTGATTTTTCAAATTTCTCCCAGCCTCTTACGGAACAAATCCGCGCAAACGCCCAGCGCATCGCAGATGAAAACGGCATTGAAATCGAATTCATTCGTAAGCTTCGGGCTTTCCGCAAGGATGACCGGATTCAGCAAATCATTCAGGAAACCGGAAAGACCGAGGGGCTGATCCACATCTTTTCCGCCATGGAACAGTGCAATACTTATAAACCCTGGCATGACAAGACCACGGGAAAGACATTCCTTAAGTCTGACCAGAGCAAATGTCTCCACTATTATTTCTATTTCATTGACAAAGAACTGGGGCTCTGTTACCTTCGTGTCCCTACATGGGCGCCTTTCCGCCTGCAGTTCTATATGAACGGCCATAACCTGCTCGCCCATAAACTGCAGAAGAAGGGCATTACTTACCGCATGCATGATAATGCTTTCCTGGAAATCTCGGATGTGGAAGCCGCCCAGAAACTCTCAGACAGGATCAATCCGGAATACCTCCATAAGGTTCTGGATGCTTTTGCAAAACGCTATTGTCCTGTTCCTGAAACACTCGGCCTGAGCTACACATGGACGATCCAGCAGATTGAGTGTGCAACAGACGTCATGTTCAAACAGCCGGGCGACCTCGGCCCCCTTTATG
>ERZ808051.140-NODE-140-length-92557-cov-9.588279_pt1 | contig 92557 bp, 88 predicted proteins | sample MGYA00380199_ERZ808051 | MGnify/ENA primary metagenome ERZ808051 (study PRJEB31490, sample SAMN06133391) | mouse gut metagenome | isolation source: J11 | host: mice | place: China: Chengdu | collected 2015-05 ... | reverse complement strand
CATAGTGTAAATGATATTCGCGACTATAAGTTAGTAATACTTTAAAGTAATGCCAACACAGTTATTGACTATCACCAATAGAATTTACATGCATTGTCATATTAGTGTATTTATTCATGAGTAAACACAATGACTATCTGGGAGTAGCTGTATGCCTTTTGGTGTTGATACAGCAAATATATTTGATTTATAGAGGTATGAAATTTTTTTATGAATTTGTGAATGATATAGAAGAAACAATGAAACTGGTTCAGCGTGATTCAAAATTAGATGTCAAAAAAAGTTTGCAGGATACAATTTATTCAAAGTTGTATGCGAATCTATTACAAATTCAGGAAAGTAAAAAAGTATATATGGAGAACCAGAAAAAAGAATTAGGAGTGATTCATCAGTTAATATCAGATATATCACATCAGGTAAAAACGCCGATTACTACGGCAAAAACATATGGACAAATGATATTAAAATGTGATAAAGAAAGTTTCGATCTAAAGAAGGTACTCGGATATATATCCATTATAACAGCACAGATAGATAAATTGGATTTTCTGATGCATTCTCTCATTAAAATATCCAGGCTGGAAACAAATATAGTGAATTTGCAGCCACAAATATGTAATGTTGAAAATATATTAGCAGAATCCTATGTGGGTGTTTTGCATAATGCAGAAAAGAAGAATATTCATGTCTATGCAAACTATAAAGGAGAACATGAAGTTTTTGTAGATTATAAATGGACTATAGAGGCAGTTTTTAATATCATTGATAATGCGGTCAAGTATACAGAACAGGATGGAAACATTAAAATTGAAATTGTTGCAAGTGATAATTTTGAAATTATCAGTATTGCAGATGATGGAAGCGGCATTGAGGAAGATAAGATACCACTTATTTTTAAACGATTTTATAGAGAGGAAAAATCAAAACAAATTGAAGGGGTAGGTTTGGGATTGAGTTTAAGTAAAGAAATCATTGAAAAAGAGCATGGATATATCAGAGTAAAGTCAATATTACATCAGGGAACAACATTCTATATATATCTGCCTAGAGGGGAAAAAGAAAGTGAGCATAACGGATAGGACTGGCGATTGTCAGTCTTTTTATTATGTCGTTTCCCTATTCGATTTTTGTAAATGTTACAAAATTGTGATAAAAAAGTTTGACTTTTGAGAGTAGAATGAAACATGTGCAGTTTATAATAGCATATATAAAGTTGCTGATAAAGTTATACAAGGAGGGCATAAATGGAAATATTAAGGGCTATCAACATTAAAAAATATTATGGGGAAGAACCAAATATCACAAAAGCTTTGAATGGGGTAAGCATGAATGTGGATAAAGGGGAATTTGTTTCCATTATAGGAGCTTCTGGCAGTGGAAAGTCAACACTGCTTCATATTTTGGGAGGATTAGATAATCCTTCATCGGGAGAAGTATCCGTGAGGGGGATTCGTCTGACTGATTTAAAGGAGCAGGAATTAGTGACTTTCCGACGCAGAAATATAGGATTTATTTTTCAGGATTATAATTTGGTATCTAATTTGTGCGTTTACGATAATATTGTTTTACCAATACAGTTGGATGACAGCAGAGTAGATGATAAATATGTAAAAGATATATGCCGAATGCTGCATATGGAGGATCAATTGGATAAATCGCCGAAAAAACTCTCAGGTGGACAGAAACAGCGTGTGGCAATTGCACGAGCATTAGCAATCAGACCGGCAATTATTTTGGCTGATGAACCAACAGGAAGTTTGGACAGCAGGAACCGATGGGATGTGTTTGGTCTGTTGAAAAGGGCAAGTAAGGAATATGAACAAACAATAGTTATGATAACACACGATCAGGAATTAGCCATGAATACAGATAAGATGTATCGGATTGAAGATGGACAGATTATACGAGGAGGGATAGTTTGAAAAAGACAAGCAAGGAAGCACTGAAAAAAATAGCCAAAGCAAATATCGAAAATAATAAGATAAGAAATATCGCATTAACTACATCTGTCATCGCTGTTTCCATCATGTTGATTATCGTCTTGGGCGTTGGAACAAGCTATGTCAAAAATTTCTCAGAGATGAATACAAGGTTGAAAGGTACAAATGCGCAGGGATTTGTATGGGATATTTCTCCTGATAAAGGCAGACGCTTGCAGGAAATAAAGGAAATTGAAAATATAGGGAAACAATATTTTGTAGGGACAATTGAAAGCGGCAGGGAACAGGAACGTGTGTCATTGACAGCATATGATATAAACGAGTGGAATAATAACATATTGCCGACAATAACTAATTTTACAGGTGTATTTCCGAGTAAGGAAAACGAAATATTGTTATCCGAGACAGCAATAGAAACATTTCGATTAGATGGAATAAAAACAGGGAATAAGCTGACATTAAATGTTAAAACTCATGATGGAAGTATACAGGAAGAATTTACAGTAGTTGGCACATATAAAGATTTTGTGAAATCCAGCCTTAGAAACATTAAAAGTATAAGCGGGAATGTTTTGGCAGCAAGTCTGGAAGCAGAAAATTATACAATGTACCCTGCCTGTAATTGCATTGTATCAGAACAATTGGCAAATAAATTGGTATCTGAGGACCATATTTATTATACATTTCAAATAAAGGAGGCAAAAGGTATTGATGAAATCATCATATCAGAATTAGGTTTGCAGGATAAAGGTCAGGTTATGATTGTTGGTGCTGGAGGTGGAACAAGTCAGTATGCAGGAGTCTTTCTGGCAGTATTGATCTGCCTGGTAATCAGCCTGTGCAGTTATCTGTGTATCTATAATATTATGAATATTTCATTCGTAAATGATGTTCATTTTTGGGGAAATATTAAAACGATAGGCACAGATAATAAACAACTAAAATATATTGCGAATTATGAAACAAATTATTTTGTACTGCGTGGATTGCCTGTTGGTTTATTGATTGGTGCATTTGTGGCGGCAAAGTTCGTTCCGTTTATACTTAGAACAGCTGTTGGAAGTGGCGGGTATGCTGATATTATGCCTATGAAAATGTGGCACAGCGGCTGGCTTTTCTGCCTGACAATGGGCTTTTGCTACGTTACTGTATGGATTAGTTTTAGGAAATCTATCAGATTTTTAACTCGAATTTCACCTGTTGAAGCGATACACTTCAATAGTGAGACCGATACAAATAGAGGAAAACAAAAAGAACAACATAGATGCAATGGAAAACTATACAAAATGGCATGGCATAATATTACAATTGAGAGAAAAAAGTTTTTGGTGGTAGTTACAACATTATTTTTGGGATTTTTTGTATTTTTGTTGTCCTATACAATGTTTTCCTCACCCAATTGGGATTTATATTTAGATACAGAAGCACCTGATGATTTCAGTATCAGGGACAGTAATGTGACAGATTCTTTACTGGCTGGAGAACAGGGAATCCAATACCTGACAGAAGATATATATTATCAGTTAGAGCAGATGCAGGGAATAACCAGTATTGAAAAAACATATGTCCAGCCTGTAACTGTAAAGTATTCTGATAAACTGCAGGAGTATTCTTTAAATACAGAAGATTTGTCTGGAACTGCATTGGGAATTTCTGGTGAAGTTATTCAACAATATGCGTTGGCAAACGGAGCGGTATATTCAGTGGATGACATCAATGAGTTTATGAAAGGCAGTGCAGTATATATTAGTGCTGTTGATAGCGGAAGCTGTCCTAATTTGACAGGGAATGTAATACAAATATACAGTGGTGAAAATACGATTCAGACATACACGATTGCTGGAACAATACAACCTGATTCAAAGCTGGATATAAGAGAGCTTGGTTCAATTACAAATACAAACTATACAGATCAGGAAAAAATCAGGGTTTTTATGAGCGAAGCCGGTATAAGGAAATTAGTGGAAGAACCATGTATTTATTATATACAAATGAATGCAGATAAGGACTGGGAACCTTATTTAAAAGAAGAAATTCGGCAGATGATAGACGAAAATAAAGTACAGCTTATCAATAGAAGCGATTTGCTGCCAACATTTCAGCCGGTAGCACAAGCTGTAGTCGTTATTGGCGCAATATTTTCTGGGATTTTACTGATTGTAGGATTGATGAATTTTATCAACTCGCTATGTACCAGCATATACGCAAGGCAAAAGGAATTGGCAGTGCTGTCAAGTATAGGGATGTCAAAACAGCAGATGATTCGGCTGTTGAGTCTTGAAGGCGGGTACTATGCGGTTATAACGTTCCTATCGTTAAGTACGATAGGAATGGGGCTGATTTATTTGCTGATGCAGGCTGTAAAATCACAAATGTATTATCTGGAGTTCAAATTTCCGACAGGTATTTTAGCCTTACTTTTCACGTTACTATTTGCTGTTTGTATTATAACCCCATTATTGGCATATAAGAGCATCAATAAAAAGAGTATTGTGGAGAGGTTAAAAAATAGTGAGGAGTAAGATGAGGGGAATATAAGTTCAGAGAAGGTCCATGAAATCGGGCGGCAGCTTGCCGACGCGGTGCATTTTGCAGACCACAAATACAATTCCGACAAAAGGAGCTACTGCGGCGTATGGAACATGATAGAGGACTGGTTTATTTTTAACCAGTCTTCTGTATAAAGACAGTTATCAGATTTACAAAAGTGATGATGTGCGGACGCAGAAAAGGATCGGCGCGCCGATCCTTGAGGCGGTTGTGTAGCGGAGAATAAATTTTTCTTTGATTTTTAAAGCAAATGTGATAAAATATGGGAGAGCAAAAAGCGGGCGGACGGTTTTTCTGCCCGTTTTTCGGTATGCTGGATGCAATATTAAAATACAGAAAGATGAGGTTAATATATGGCTGGAATGACACCGATGATGCAGCAGTACATGGAGACGAAGAAGCAGTACGGCGACTGCATTCTTTTCTACAGACTCGGTGATTTTTATGAGATGTTTTTTGAGGATGCAAAGCTCGTGTCAAAGGAGCTGGAACTGACATTGACGGGAAAGGACTGCGGCATGGAGGAGCGTGCCCCCATGTGCGGCGTGCCTTACCACGCGGTGGACGGCTATCTGAACAGGCTTGTGTCCAAGGGCTACAAGGTCGCGATCTGCGAGCAGGTGGAGGATCCCAAGCTCGCCAAGGGACTGGTGAAGCGCGAGGTGATCCGCATCGTCACGCCCGGGACAAATCTGAATGTACAGGCGCTCGAGGAATCAAAGAACAATTACATCATGTGTATCGCACAGTTCCCAAATAAGATCGGAATCTCGGTGGCGGATGTGACCACGGGTGACTTTTATATGACGGAGGTCGAGGGACTCACAAAGATGACCGACGAGCTCTATAAATACATGCCCACCGAGATCATATGCAACGATGCGCTCATGATGAGCGGACTCGACATCGATGACCTCAAAAGCCGCCTGAAGATCGCAGTCTATCCGCTGGAGCCATGGTATTTTGACGAGGATGGCTGCCGGAAATGCCTGATGGGGCATTTTAAAGTAAACACGCTCACCGGACTTGGACTGGAGGACTTCCCGTCGGGGCTCATCGCTTCCGGCGTGCTGATGCAGTATCTGTTGGAGACGCAGAAGACACAGCTTTCGCACATCACGCACATCATTCCGTATCTGGCAAGCCGATTCATGCTTCTTGACAGCTCCACGAGACGCAATCTCGAACTGACCGAGACACTCCGCGAAAAGCAGAAGCGCGGCTCCCTGCTGTGGGTGCTCGACAAGACGAAGACGGCGATGGGCGCCAGACAGCTTCGGACGGATATCGAACAGCCGCTGGTCAACAGGGAGGACATCAACGACAGACTGGACACGATCGAACAGTTCTGCAGAAACACCGTGTCGAGAGATGAGATCCGGGAGTACTTAAATCCGATATACGATATGGAGCGACTGCTCGGGCGTGTGAGCTACAAATCGGCAAATCCAAGGGACCTGATATCGTTTGCCAACTCCATGGAGATGCTTCCGCACATCAAGACGGTTCTCAAGGACTTTGATGCAAAGCTCTTGAAGGAGATCGACGAGCAGATCGACGGGCTTGAGGATTTATATGAACTGATCAAAAATTCGATCTGTGAGGAACCGCCGATCCTGATCCGGGAGGGCGGTATTATCAAGGAAGGCTTTAATGCGGATATAGATCATCTGAGAAAGGCAAAGACTGACGGAAAGAACTGGCTTGCGCAGCTCGAGGAGGAGGACCGGGAGCGCACGGGCATCAAAAATCTCAGAATCAAATACAACAAAGTGTTCGGTTATTATTTTGAGGTCAGCAATTCCTACAAAAACCAGGTGCCGGACGACTATGTGCGCAAGCAGACGCTCGTCAACGCGGAGCGGTACACGACGGCGCGGTTAAAGGAGCTTGAGGACACGATCTTAAATGCGGAGGACAAGCTCAATGTCTTAGAGTACGATCTGTTCTGTCAGATCCGCGACGACATCGCGACCCAGCTCGAGCGCATCCAGCGGACGGCAAAGGCGGTGGCTCGTCTCGACGTGTTTGCGGCGCTGTCCGTCGTCGCGGAGCAGAACCACTACGTCAGACCGACGCTGAATGACAAGGGCATCATTGACATCAAAGAGGGCAGGCACCCTGTGGTGGAGAAGATGATCGACCATGATATGTTCGTGTCAAACGACACGTTCTTAGACAACAATAACCACTGCATCGCGGTGATCACAGGTCCGAACATGGCTGGAAAATCGACTTACATGCGCCAGTCTGCGCTGATCGTGCTGATGGCACAGCTCGGCAGCTTTGTCCCCGCAAAGAGTGCGGACATCGGCATTGTGGACAGGATCTTCACACGCGTGGGCGCGTCGGACGACCTTGCAAGCGGTCAGAGTACCTTTATGGTGGAGATGAACGAAGTTGCCAATATCCTTCGAAACGCCACGCCCAAAAGCCTGCTGGTGCTGGATGAGATCGGGCGCGGGACTTCGACATTTGACGGGCTGAGCATCGCGTGGGCTGTCATCGAGCATATCAGCAACAAGAAGATCCTCGGCGCAAAGACGCTGTTTGCGACGCACTATCACGAGCTGACAGAGCTCGAGGGCAAGATGAACAATGTCAACAACTACTGTATCGCGGTCAAGGAAAAGGGCGATGACATCATCTTTTTGCGCAAGATCATCAAGGGCGGTGCCGACAGGAGTTACGGAATACAGGTCGCGAAGCTTGCGGGTGTGCCGGATATGGTGATCGACCGCGCCAAGGAGATCGCGGAGCAGCTCAGCGATAATGACATCACGGCAAAGGTGCAGAGCATTCCGGTTGACACGAAGGGTGAGAAGAAAAAGCCGAAGCATTATGACGATGTGGACTTAGGACAGATGTCGCTGTTTGACACCGTCAAGGACGAGGACATTGTCAATGAACTCAAGGAGATCGATATTTCCAACCTGACGCCGCTCGACGCGCTGAACACGCTGTACAGGCTGCAGAATAAGCTAAAGAACCGATGGTAAAACAAAAGAAAGGAACGGACAGATATGGCAGAGATACATGTGCTTGATGATGCTACGATTGACAAGATAGCGGCAGGAGAGGTGGTAGAGCGCCCCGCGAGTGTGGTCAAGGAACTGGTGGAGAATGCCATGGACGCGGGCGCCGGTGCTGTCACCGTCGAGATCAGGGATGGCGGCATTGAGTTTATCCGCGTTACGGACGATGGTTCCGGCATTGAGCATGACCAGCTGCGCAGCGCTTTCATGCGCCATGCGACGAGCAAGATCAGCTCCGTCGTCGATCTGATGAGTCTGCACAGTATGGGATTTCGCGGGGAGGCGCTCTCGAGCATAGCGGCAGTGTCAAAAGTTGAGATCGTCACCAAGACGAAGAACGACATGACAGGGACACGTCTGTGCATGGAGGGGGCGAAGGAGACCGTCTTCGAGGAAGTCGGCGCGCCCGACGGCACGACTTTCATGGTGCGGAACCTGTTCTTCAACACGCCTGTGCGCCGCAAATTTTTGAAGACGGCGATGACGGAGGCGAGCTATATTACGGATCTGTTAGAGCACATGGCGCTGTCGAGACCCAATATTTCTTTTAAGTACGTGATCAACGGGCAGACAAAATTCTACACAAACGGCGACGGGGATATGAAAGCCATCATATATCGCATCTTCGGCAGAGATATCGCCAACGAGATGATGGAATTTCGGGCTGTCGATGGCGATATTGTGCTGGAAGGGTTTCTTGGCAGACCGACGCTGAACCGCGCCAACAGGAATTTCGAGAATTATTTTGTGAATAAGCGGTATATTAAGAGCAAGATCATCTCAAAAGCGATCGAGGAAGGGTATCAGTCCTACATGATGCAGCATCGGTATCCGTTCTGTGTCGTACATATTACGATCCCGCCGGAAAATGTCGATGTGAATGTCCACCCGACCAAGATGGAGGTGCGCTTTGCCAACCAGAACAGTGTCTACAAATTGATCTCCGAGCATGTGTCAGACTTTTTGTCCCGCCAGGAGATGATACCTGCCGCAACGCTGGGCACCGAGCAAAAGACTGCCAAAAAAGACAAGAAGGCGGAGCGGATAGCAGCGCCGGAACCGTTTGAAAAAGAGCGCAGGCTCGCGGAGGAAACCGGTGCGCAGATGCCTGTCCCGAATGTTTTGAGGGAGGAGAGCGGATATAATAGTCCCCACGGCAGCAGTTATGATCACGACGGTGCTGCCGGCAAAAGGGACACGACAGGGGCGTTCCTGCTCAACAATAAAATGTCTTGCAGCCGTGTCGAAGATGAAAGGGAGGACAAAGCTGACAGCTTTTTTGTGGACAACCGGCAAAAAGCTGTGCGCTCCGAGACCACAGAGGAAACCGGACAGACAAGACCAAATTCCCTGGTTGGAAAGATACTGGGCGCACAGCCCAAAGAGACAGAGCCGAGAAATCTGGGCGTGATCAAGTCAAAGGATCAGATCATCGTCGAGAAGCCCGAGCAGCTGAACTTCTTTGACGAGAAGATCCTGACGCGGGAGGCAAAGCAGGAGTACCGGATCGTCGGACAGGTGTTTGATACTTACTGGATCATTGAATACCGCGATAAAATGCTGATGATTGACCAGCATGCTGCACACGAGAAGGTGAAGTACGAGCAGATATTGAGCAAAGTGGTAAACAACGAGGTCTACACACAGATGTTGACTCCGCCGGTCGTGATCAGCGTCACGCCCAAGGAGGCCGCTCTGATCAACAGCTACGGGCAGTATTTCAAGGAGCTTGGCTTTGAAATCGAAGATTTCGGCATGAATGCGTTCGCGGTCAGAGGGGTTCCTCTTGACTTGTTCGGTCATGACATAAAGAGCCTTTTTGAGGAGGTATTGACTCAGATGTCCGAAAGCCCCGTGCGCGGTGTGCCGCAGATCATACGGGAGAAGATCGCATCGATGGCGTGCAAGGCGGCTGTCAAGGGAAACAATCCGCTGACCTACGAGGAGGCGGACAGACTGATCGAACAGCTGTTGGAACTCGACAATCCCTATAACTGTCCGCATGGCAGACCGACGATCATATCGATGTCAAAGTATGAGATCGAGAAGAAGTTTAAACGTATTGTGTAAATATCGAATAATAATATCGAATAGCTGGGAAGTGAGATAAACTGTGATGAACAAAAAGATCAAAAAGACTCCGATCGAAAAAGAACTGGACCGTATCGCCCACAGGGAGGCGCGACTTGCAAAGCAGGCGCTGCACCATCAGCCTGCCAGATGGAAGGAAAGCCTGGAGCAAAAAATCCCGCCGAGGGTCTACACAAATCTCCAGACCGCTTTCTGCAAAGCCTTTGAGCTGATCTTTGAGAAAGGGACAGGGTTGATCGAAAAGACGTACTCCAGGAACGAACTGGAGTTGGATTTTCAGATTCATGATTACGCTGTCGCGCTAAAGGGCGGCACGAGAGAACTCCGGGAACTAAAGACGGATATCAACCGCGGGAACTTCATCAATATGGCAGTCAGTGCGGTTGAAGGCATCGGGCTGGGGGCGCTTGGCATCGGTCTGCCTGACATAGTGCTGTTCCTGTCCGTGATCCTCAAAGGAACGTATGAGACGGCTGTCCAGTACGGATTTTCCTATGACACACCGCGCGAAAAGCTGTTCATACTCAAGCTGCTCGAGACGGCGATGCTAAAGGGAGAGGCGTGGATCACATGCAACGCGGAGGCAGACAGCTACTTTGTCCCAAATGGCGTCTGGCTGGAAACCAAGTTCCAGGAGCAGGTCAAAAGGACGGCAGACGCGTTCGCGGTTGACATGCTGCTCGCCAAATTTGTGCAGGGGATTCCTGTCGCGGGGATCCTCGGCGGTATCAGCAATCCGGTTTATTACAGACGCATATTGTACTATGTGCAGTTAAAATATCAAAAGCGGTATCTGCTGCAGAAGTCACCTTCAGACGTCTGAGACAGCGCGCAGATTAGGGGAAGACATGAAAAATCCATTGATTATACTGACCGGCCCGACGGCAGCCGGCAAAACAAAACTTTCGATAGAACTTGCAAAAGCTGTAAACGGTGAGATCATCTCTGCAGATTCCATGCAGGTGTACAGGCATATGGACATCGGTTCGGCCAAAATACAGGCGGATGAGATGCAGGGGATCAGACATTATCTGGTCGATATCCTGGAGCCTACGGAAGAGTTCAATATCGTCCTGTTCCAGCAGTACGCGAGGCAGGCGGTCGCCGACATCTACGAAAAAGGCAAGATCCCGATCATCGTGGGCGGGACCGGTTTCTATATTCAGTCCGTGCTCTATGAGATTGATTTCCAGGAGAGCGAGGAGGACACCGCGCTCCGCGCAGAGCTCGAACAGCTCGCGCGGGACAGGGGCGCGGAGCATCTTCACGGTATATTGAGGGACTGTGACCCCCAGGCAGCCCAGGAGATCCATGCGAACAATGTCAGGCGGGTGATACGCGCGATCGAATTTTACAGACATACAGGCAGAAGGATTTCCGAGCACAACGCGGCACAGCGCCAGAAGCGCTCCGCGTATGACGCCCGCTATTTCGTCCTCACCGACAGGCGGGAGCGATTGTACGAAAATATCGACCGGCGCGTGGACAGGATGATCGAGGATGGGCTTGTCGATGAGGTTAGACGGCTGATGGACATGGGCTGCAGGCGGGATTCAACTGCCATGCAGGGGCTTGGCTACAAGGAGATCATCTCATATCTGTCAGGGGAGATCACGCTGGATGAGGCGGTCTATGTCATCAAGCGCGACACGCGCCATTTTGCAAAGCGGCAGCTCACCTGGTTCCGGCGGGAGCGGGATGTGATCTGGATCGAAAAGGACCGGTTTGCATACGATGACGAAAAAATGTTAAACTATATGAAAAAGATGAGCGCCGATGTGCTCGGACAGACAATACGGCATGAAAAATGACGAAAGGAAACGAAGACAAAAATGAAGAGAACAAACGAGGAGAACAGGACTGCCCAGGACATGTACCAGGAGCTGGGCATTTCAGAGAATGTGTACCGTTTCGGCAAAGAGATCCTGGACAGTCTGAAACCGCGCTTTGACGAGATCGACCGGAATGCGGAGTACAACCAGCTAAAGGTCCTGAAGGCAATGCAGGACAACAAAGTCAGCGAGGCTTGTCTCCTGGGCACGACAGGGTACGGGTATAACGATCTTGGCAGGGAGACATTGGAGTCGGTGTACGCATCTGTATTTCACGCGGAGGATGCGCTGGTCAGACCGCAGATTACATGCGGGACACACGCGCTGGCACTGGCGCTCATGAGCAATCTGCGCCCCGGAGACGAGATCCTGTCGCCGGTGGGAAAACCCTACGACACGCTCGAGGAAGTGATCGGGATCCGCCCGTCAAAGGGGTCGCTCGCAGAGTACGGCATCACGTACAGACAGGTGGATCTGCTCGCGGACGGCAGTTTCGATCAGGACAATATCCAAAAGGCGGTCAATGAGCGGACAAGACTCGTCACGATCCAGCGCTCCAAGGGATATCAGACAAGGCCGACGCTGTCTGTCAGGAGGATCGGGGAACTGATCGCATTTGTCAGGAAGATCAAGCCGGATGTCATCTGTATGGTGGATAATTGTTACGGAGAGTTCGTGGAACGCGTCGAACCTACCGATGTGGGTGCTGACATGGTAGTCGGTTCGCTGATCAAGAATCCGGGAGGCGGGCTTGCCCCGATCGGCGGCTATATCGCCGGAAAAAGGGAGTGTGTCGAGAACGCAGCGTACAGGCTGACCTCTCCCGGACTTGGCAAGGAGGTGGGTGCATCACTTGGGATCCTCAGAGATTTCTACCATGGTCTGTTCCTCGCCCCGACCGTGACAGCCAGCGCGCTGAAAGGCGCTGTTTTTGCGGCAAATATTTATGAAAAGCTTGGTTTTAGAGTCGTTCCTGACAGCACGGAATCAAGGCATGATATCATACAGGCAGTCGAATTTGGCTCGCCGGAGGGCGTGATCGCTTTCTGCAAGGGAATCCAGGCGGCAGCCCCGGTGGACAGTTTTGTGGCGCCGGAGCCGTGGGATATGCCCGGATATGACAGCCAGGTCATCATGGCAGCGGGCGCATTTGTGTCGGGCTCCTCGATCGAGCTGAGCGCGGACGGGCCGATCAAGCCCCCGTATGCCGTGTATTTTCAGGGAGGACTCACCTTTGAGCACGCCCGGTTTGGCATCATGAAATCGCTCCAGAGTGTGGTCGATGCCGGAATTGTTCGGATATGATTCTTTGATCTTTAAAATGGCAAAAAAAGTATAAATTTTTTCATAAAATTTTCCAAAACAGGAAATATGTCGAAAAAAAACTAATCTTTTTTATGTACAGACTTGACTTAGTGTGGTAAGATAACTAAATGGAGAGCAAGGCATACAATAGATGAGCCTTTTAAAAGAATTATATGCAAAGGATGAACTGCCTTATGACAAATTTATGAGGCTTGGACCGGAAAGTCTTTCGGATGCCGAGCTTCTTGCTATCATGCTCAGAACCGGAACGAAGGATAAGACGCCCATCGAGCTTGGGCGGGAGATCCTCAGGATGGCAGGGGAAGACAGAGGGCTTTTGGGGCTGTATCATTTCAACATCAGGGATCTGATGCAGATCCCGGGGATCGGGGAGGTCAAAGCAGTGCAGCTACTGTGCATCGCCGAGATTGCAAAGCGCACATCAAACATGCAGGCCAGACCGGAACTGACCTTTGACAAACCGGAGACGGTGGCGGCTTATTATATGGAGAGGATGCGCCACAGGGACACGGAGCAGCTTCTGCTGGTACTCCTGGATGCCAAACGCCATATCGTGCACGAGTCCGTGTTGTCGACAGGCACCTTCAACATGACACTGATCTCGCCCAGAGACATCTGTATCCGGGCGATGCGCAATGAGGCGTCCTATATTGTAATCCTGCACAACCACCCAAGCGGCGATCCGACACCCAGCAGACAGGATGTGCTGGTGACACAGAAGATAAAGGAAGTATCCGATTTAGTTGAAATTCCGTTGCTGGATCATATCATCATTGGGGACAACAGATATACCAGTTTTATACAAAAAGGACTTTTATGAGAAACAGAAAGGAGTTGTTATGTTGGCTAACAACGCATTTGGTATTGATTTAGGTACCAGGACGATCAAGATTTACAACGCTCACAATGACAATGTTATTGTTGAGAAAAATATGATTGCAATCGAGGATAAGAAAAACCTGTTTGCGTATGGTGATTCAGCATTTGAAATGTTTGAGAAAGCACCATCCAATATCGAAATCTCATATCCGCTCTGCAACGGAGTCATCGCGGATATTAAAAATATGCAGCTGATTCTCAAAAATTTTATACTGGACTGCAATAAAGGTTCCGTGAAGCCGGCAGAGTTCTACATCGCCGTCCCCTCTGACATCACCGAGGTGGAGAAGAGGGCGTTCTCTGACCTGGTGAAGGATGCCAATATCAAGGCAAAGAAGATCCTGCGCGTCGAGAAAGCCGTGGCGGACGGTCTGGGGCTTGAGATCGATGTCAAGAATGCACAGGGGATCCTGGTCGTCAACGTCGGTTTCCACACGACGGAGATCTCCATCCTGTCGCTGGGAGGCATTGTGCTCAGCCGCCTGATCAAGGTGGGCGGACAGAAGTTTGACGAGTCGATCAAAAACGCGATCCGCAAGGAGTTCAGCCTGATCGTCGGCAGCAAGACCGCAGAAAATGTCAAGATCGATCTGAGGGAGCTCGAGGAGGACAATCGGAAAGCCGTCGTGTATGGGCGCGATATCGTCACAGGCCTTCCCATGGAGAAGGAGATACCGACAGACTTAGTGAGCGAGAGCATGCTTGAGAATTTTAACGTGATCATCGACAATATCCGGGTCATCCTGGAGCGGACCCCGCCAGAGCTCTCCGCAGATATCTTCCGCAGAGGAATTTATCTGACAGGAGGTGCATCGCAGGTGGCGCACCTGGCGGAGCTGATCGCGAAGGGGACAGGCCTCAAAGTGAATGTGAGTGAGAATCCCGTGTCGGGCGTTGCGCTTGGTCTTGCAAAGATCATCAAGGATGATAACTACAAGTCAGTTGCTTATCTTGAAGGAATGGGGCGCTAGTATTCATGAGTCCGGTGATAAAGAGAAAAAAGGATAAGTTCTCCATTCCAAGCAAATATATGCTGCTGATCCTGACCTGCATCTGTGTTGCGCTCATGGCGGTGACGTTCTTTACGGATTACTCCGCATCACCTTTGAATAAACTTGTCGGTTATGTCGTCGTTCCGTTTCAGAACGGTGTCAGCCGCATTGGGTCGTGGATCTCCGTCAGGATGGACGAGCTTGGGGAATTGCGGATCGTGCTGCAGGAAAATCAGGAACTCAAGCAGCAGATCGACGAGCTGACCGTGCAGAATACCCAGCTCCAGCAGGACAAATACGAGCTGAACTACCTTCGGGAGTTGTACAAGCTTGATGAGCAGTACAGCGGCTACGAGAAGGTGGGCGCCAGGATCATCGCAAGGGACAGCGGCAACTGGTTCCACGCCTTCACGATCAATAAGGGGACAGATGACGGACTTGCCATCGATATGAATGTGATCGCGGATGGCGGGCTTGTCGGAAGGATCGTCGATATCGGATCGAACTGGGCAAAGGTGGACGCGGTGATCAACGACAACTCCAATGTCAGCGGAATGGTGCTTGCCAGCTCGGACAACCTGGTGGTCCAGGGGTCACTCCAGCTTATGGCGGACGGTGTGATCGGGTTTGGACAGCTCAACGACTCACAGAACAGGGTCGAAGTCGGCGACAAGGTTGTCACATCCAACATCAGTGACAAGTATCTGCCGAGTATTCTGATCGGCTATATCAGCGAGATCGACCAGGACGCCAACAATATCACAAAGTCAGGAAAGATCACGCCGGCAGTTGACTTCGAACATCTTGAGGAGGTGCTCGTCATCTTGAAAACCAAGCAACAGATTAAGGATTAGCAGATTCATGAAGAGAAATATAATATTGTTTTTTGTGATACTATGTGGATTTGTCCTACAGACGACACTTTTCCAGGCATTAAACTTCGGAGGGATCTCTCCCAATATACTGATCATCATCACGGTTTCCTACGGATTTATGTACGGCAAGAAGTGCGGTATGATCGTGGGGTTCCTATGCGGGATGCTGATGGATATCTTTTACGGGAGTGTCCTTGGGTTTTATGCGCTGGTCTACCTGTACATAGGGGCTGCCAACGGTGTATTTCACAGCATTTTTTACCAGGATGATATCAAGCTGCCGCTTGTGCTGATCCTGGCAAGTGATTTTGCATACTCCTTTACCTGTTATGTGCTGCTGTATCTTCTGCGGAGAAGATTTGACATGATCTTTTATTTCAAGAAGATCATCATACCCGAGATTGTCTACACGATCTTTGTTACAGTGTTTATATACCCATGCATCCTGCTGCTCAACAGGTCGGCGGATGATGTTGAAAGAGGTGACAATAAGGTTGTTTAAAAGGATTGGTGAGAGTCTGTACAACTTTTTCACGTCCAGGCTGCTGCTGCTGTTTATCATATTTTCAGGCATGGCAGTACTGTTGATCTACAGGCTGTTTGACCTGCAGATCGTAAACGGGGAGTCGTATGTTGACAACTTCCGCCTGATGATACAGAGAGAGCGTATAACAGAGGGAACGCGCGGAAACATCTACGACAGGAACGGTGATCTGCTCGCCTACAACGAACTCGCCTACTCTGTCACGATAGAGGATGTGTACGAATCCGGCTCCACCAGAAATGAAAAATTAAATGAGACACTCTATAAACTGATCCATATGATCGAGGGCAATGGAGATACCATTGTCAGTGATTTTAATATTATCTTAAACGAAAATAATGACTATGAGTTCACTGTCGAGGGGACGCGGCTCCTCCGGTTCAAGGCGGATGTCTACGGATGCCGCACGCTCGACAGTCCCGAGTTCAAATATTACATGAAGAGTGCTTCCGCACAGGAGATCATAGACTATCTCGTGGAGCGGTTCGGGATCGGCACGTATCACAAAGAGGGCAATAAGCGGGTCTTGTCTCCCGGTGAGGGGTACACTAAGAAAGAAGTCCTGCAGATGGTGACGCTCCGGTATCAGATGAACCTGTACAGTTTCCAGCGGTATATCCCGACGACGGTTGCGACTGACGTGTCGCAGAAGACGGTCGCAGTGATCATGGAGAATATCGCCGAGCTCGAGGGCGTTGCCATAGAGGAGGATATGATCCGAAAATATAATTATCCATATTATTTTTCCCATATCCTCGGGTACACCGGCAAGATCTCATCCGAGGAGCTGACAACACTGTCGGAGCAGGATGACAGCTACACGATGAATGACACGGTGGGAAAAGGCGGGATCGAGCAGGTCATGGAGCTGCAGCTGCAGGGCAGGAAGGGCTCGGAAACCATCTATGTGGACAATCTCGGAAAGGTCGTTGACATAACGGATATTGTCGAGGCGCAGGCTGGCAATGATGTGTACCTGACACTTGACAAAGATCTGCAGATAGCAATCTACAATATATTGGAGCAGAAGCTTGCGGGGATCGTTGTGGCCAAGACCAGAAATATATACAACTATGATCCGCTCAAGTCGGCATCACGCCAGGACATCATCATACCGATCGATGACGTGTACTTTGCCCTTATAGACAACAATGTGATCGATATCGACCATTTTACGGATGAAGGTGCCTATGACACGGAGCGGGAGATCCATCAGATCTTCCTCGAGAAACAGGCGGATGTGCTCGCGTCCATCGAGGCGGAACTGACTACCACAAAGACACCGTACAATGAACTGACCAAGGAGTTCAAGAATTATGAGAGCTACATCGTCACCATGCTCACGGAGCGGGGGGTTCTGGTCAGCTCGGCAATAGACAGGGATGATCCTACCTACATCGCGTGGGCGACAGACGAGGTCATCAGCCTGAACGAGTATCTGACCTATGCGATCGCGCAGAACTGGATCGATGTCACCAAGCTATCCGTGGAGTCACAGTATTCCGATTCGACGGAAGTGCTCAACAGTATGATACAGTATATTATCGACAATCTGAAAGATAATGTGTGGTTTTCAAAGAAAATGTATCAGTATATGATCAGTGACCAGACGATCACCGGCAGACAGATCTGTATGCTTCTGTGGGAGCAGGATCTGATCAGTGTCGAGGAGGACAAGATCACGGCACTCAGGAACGGCACTACAAATCCGTACAATTTTATGCTGGAGATGATACGGACACTGCAGATCACGCCGGCGCAGCTGGCGCTCGATCCCTGCACAGGCTCCTGTGTCGTGACGGATGTCAATACGGGAGAGGTGCTCGCGCTGGTGTCCTATCCGGGATATGATATCAATAAACTGGCAAACGGAGTGGATGCGGAATATTTTGCAAAGCTGCAGGCGGATCTGTCCGTGCCGCAGTGGAGCGCTGCCACACAGCAGGAGACGGCGCCTGGTTCAACCTTTAAGATGGTGTCTGCCGTCGCGGCGATGGAGGAGGGGGTTATCTCCTCGCTTGACGAGACGATCTTCTGCAACGGCATCTTTGACAAGATCACACCGCCGCCCAGATGCTGGTCGTCTGCCGGCCACGGCTCCATGAACCTGTCGAATGCGATCGCCAACTCGTGCAACGTGTTCTACTATGATGTGGGTTACAGGCTTGCGCAGGACAGCAATGGCTACAACAGTGAATACGGACTTTCACGGCTGGAAAAATATGCGGACTTGTTTGGACTCACGGAGAAATCAGGCATCGAGATCACAGAGTCGGAACCCAAATTTTCCGATGAATATATCGTTATGTCAACAATCGGACAGGGAACAAACAACTACACGACAGTGGGTCTTTCAAGATACCTCACGGCAGTCGCAAACAGTGGTACTGTGTACAAACTGAGTCTTCTGGACAAGCTGACCGACTCAAAGGGGAACCTGATCGAGGATTACACGCCGGAGGTCAGAAACACCATTGATATTGACAACAGTATATGGGATGCCATTCACGCCGGGATGCGGACCGTGGTGGAAAAAAAGGCTTATTATAAAGATTTGGCAGTAAATGTCGCCGGCAAGACCGGTACGGCGCAGGAGGGGCGCAACCGCACCAACCATGCCGTGTTTCTCAGTTATGCACCCTACGAAGATCCTGAGATATCAGTAACAGTGCGAATCGCATACGGATACAGCTCAGATTACGCAGCACAGACTGCAAGGGATGTATATAAATATTACTATGGTCTGGCAGAGGAAGATGAACTTCTGACAGGTACAGCAGAAATTCCGGAGACTGTCAGCAGGATACAGCAGGATTAGCAGCAATACCAAAACACAAAGAAGGAGCAAATGTGAAAAATTCAGTTATTTTAAAAAGTTTTCCGAATGGCATATCGGTCATTATGGACAGTTCGATTTCATTTGAAGAATTGCTGGAGAACATTGCCGCAAAGTTTCGGGAAGCGGATGGTTTCTTTAAAAATGCTTCTGTGGCAGTTTCGCTGGAGGGAAGAGAGCTGACCGAGGATCAGGAACGGGAAATACTGGATGCGATCACGCAGAATTCGCGTTTGAACATACTATGCCTTATGGGAAAAGATGAAGAGAAAAATCTTAGGTTTCTTGGAGTACAGAACCATCTGAACTTTCAGGAGGACGAGAACAGCGGACAGTTTTACAGGGGGACGCTGCACGATGGGGCAAGCATAGAGACAGAGCACAGTATCATTATTCTGGGCGATGTCTGCGCGGGCAGCCGCGTGTACTCCAACAAAGATGTTGTGGTGCTCGGCACCCTGCGGGGCGATGTTTATGCCGGGGCTGGCGGAAACAATAACCATTTTGTCGTCGCCCTCGACTTCGATCCCGGCATCCTTCAGATCGGCGACCTTGTGTACAGCGGTCAGCCAAAGAAAACTTCAAGATGGGGATTTCACAAACAGCCCCAGGCAGTACCAAAGATCGCATACACATACAACGGTGCAGTGCAGCTGGAATCTATTACAAAAGAATTGCTGGACAATTTTACCCTTTGATCTGTGACGGAGGGGTGTCCGGAGGACCATTATTTGTAATGGAGGATGATACCCATGAGTGAAGTGATTGTCGTCACGTCAGGTAAAGGCGGTGTGGGGAAGACCACCACATCTGCAAACGTAGGAACAGGTCTTGCAGAAATGGGGAAAAGTGTTGTTTTGATCGACGCTGACATCGGACTCAGAAATCTGGATGTCGTGATGGGGCTCGAGAACCGCATCGTCTACAATCTTGTCGATGTGATCGAGGGCAACTGCCGGTTGAAACAGGCATTGATCAAGGACAAGAGACACGCTGGGCTGTTTCTCATGCCAGCAGCACAGACAAGAGATAAAAACTGTGTCACACCCGGACAGATGGTCAAGCTGGTCGACAGCCTGCGGGAACAGTTTGATTACATAATCCTTGACTGTCCGGCAGGGATCGAGCAGGGATTTCAGAATGCCGTAGCAGGCGCCGACCATGCGATCGTTGTGACAACGCCGGAAGTCTCAGCGATCAGGGATGCCGACAGGATCATCGGGCTTCTCGAGGCAAATGAGATCAAAAAGGTAGACCTGGTACTGAACAGGCTGCGCCAGGATCTCATACGCCGCGGAGAGATGATGACGGTGGATGATGTGCTCGACATATTGGGGCTTCCGCTCCTGGGTGTCGTGCCCGATGACGAGAATGTCGTGATCGCGACAAACCAGGGTGAGCCGCTCGTCGGCAAGAATTCTGACGCCGGACAGGCATTCTTCAATATTTGCAAGCGTCTGGAGGGAAAAGAGGTTCCTTTTAAGGATTTTGGAAAGAATGTAACGATCTGGACAAGATTCTCAGGATTATTCAGAAGAAATCTACAGGAGGAGCGGGCATGAGTATATTTTCGTTATTTAAAAGAAAAACGTCCAGTCAGATCGCGAAGGACAGACTGAAGATTTTACTGATATCAGACAGAGTGAACTGCTCGCCGGAGATGATGGAGCTGATCAAGAATGATATCGCCCAGGTGATATCAAAGTACATGCAGATCGACGCGTCGAGCATGGAGGTTCAGATCGCCAAGACGGGAGCTTCCGCAAGAAACGGAAAAAAGACACCGGTTCTGTATGCGAACATACCGATACTGGATCTTCGCAGCTGATGTCTGGACAATGTATCTCAAGGAAAGACAGGGAAAGGGAAAATGCTTAGAAAATACAGGGTACGGGACTATGATTTTAAACTGATATTTCTGCTGGTGGCGGTCACTGTCATCGGGATACTGGCGATCGGCAGCGCGCGCCCGGAGTATCAGAACAGACAGCTTTTGGGTTTTGTCATGGGATTTTTTATCATGATCGTGCTCTCGTTTTTCGACTACTCCTTTTTCCTGCGCTTTCACTGGGGGATCTACGCGTTGAATATCACATTCCTTCTGATGGTCGTGGCTTTTGGAAAAATCGTGAACAACGCCAAAAGATGGCTCGAGATCGGCGGTATCCAATTTCAACCGTCGGAGCTCACAAAGATCATGCTGATATTGTTTTATTCACAATACATCATGAAACACCGGGAGAAGATCAATTCCCTGAACAACATAGCAGCGATGATCATACTGCTGATACCGCCCCTGTATCTGGTATATGACCAGCCGGATATGTCGACCACCATCGTCATCGCGATGATCTTCTGTGTGGTCTGGTATGTCGGCGGACTGAGTTACAAATATATATTTGGCGTACTGGCGATCGTGGTCCCGATTGCAGTCGTGTTTTTTATCATGGTCCTGCAGCCGGATCAGACACTCATCAAGTATTATCAGCAGGAGCGCATCCTGGCATGGCTTGAACCGGAAAAATACGCGAAGACGATCGCCTACCAGCAGACCAACGCGATCATGGCGATCGGCTCGGGACAGCTGTGGGGCAAAGGGCTGAATAACACGATGATCTCCGTCAAGAACGGCAACTTTGTGTCGGAACCGCAGACAGATTTCATTTTTACGATCGTGGGCGAGGAGCTTGGATTTGTGGGTGGCTGTACTGTCGTGATCCTGCTGTTTCTGATCACGCTGGAGTGCCTGAATGTGGCGAGAAAGGCGAAAGACCTGGCGGGAACCTGTATCGCAGCCGGGATGGCAACGCTTGTCGGCGGACAGAGCTTTGTCAATATCGCGGTTGCCACAGGACTCTTTCCGACTACCGGCGTGCCGCTTCCGTTCGTGAGCGCGGGGCTTACCTCGCTGGTCAGTCTGTATATCGGCATGGGCATTGTACTAAATGTACGATTGCAGTGTGTTAGAAAATACAATAATTAGGGCAAAAATTAGTCAGGTTGCACAAAGACATGTGAAAATATTAAATTTTTTTGAATTAAATGATAAGAATATAGATTTTTGACAGCAAAAGGGTTAAAATATCTTTAGACAAATAATTGACAAAGGAAGGTGCATAGACTATGAACATTGCGTTGATCGCGCATGACGGAAAGAAGAAACTGATGCAGAATTTTTGTATTGCTTACAGAGGGATCTTGAGCAAAAATGAATTATACGCCACGGGGACGACTGGCAGACTGATCGAGGAGGTAACGAATCTCAATATTCATAAATATCTGGCGGGACATCTGGGAGGGGAGCAGCAGATCTGTGCGCAGATCGAACATAATCAGATAGACCTTGTCATTTTTTTGAGGGATCCTCTGAATTCTAAATCCCACGAACCGGATGTGAACAATGCTGTGAAGTTGTGTGACATACACAATATACCATTGGCGACAAACCTTGCATCGGCAGAGCTGCTGATCAGGTCACTTGACAGAGGAGATTTGGACTGGCGTGAAATGTATAAATAGAGTAGGCAGAGCTTTAAGTGTGATATTGATTTCCGTTGTGCTTATGACAGATCTTGCGGGCTGTGGGGCAAAGGAATATACTTTTGCGTATGACAGGAACCGGAATAATACGAGCTTCTCCATCGCATCGCACACGAAGGGAATGACGATCGAGCCGTTTGCGTCTGATCTGTGCGTCACGTCGGCCGATGTCTCTGCGGGAACGGATGTGGATATGTCCCAGGCGACGGCTGCAGGACTGTTTGACATCACATCGGGAAAGGTCATCTATGCAAAGAATGTACACGAGAAGTTAAACCCGGCGAGCCTCACAAAGATCCTGACGGCGCTGTGTGCCTTGAAGTACGCAAATCCTGAGGATGTGATCACGGCTACAGAGAATGTGTACATAAGTGAATCCGGTGCTGTGAAGATTGGCATCGCCGCAGGAGATACCATGACGATGGATCAGGCACTCCACGCGCTGCTGCTGAAATCGGCAAACGATGTGGCGGTCATGATCGCAGAACATGTGAGCGGGAGTGTGGAAGAGTTCGCAAAGCTGATGAACGATACGGCAAACAGTCTTGGCGCGACAAACAGCCACTTTGTCAATCCGCATGGACTGACAGATCCCAATCACTATACGACAGCGTATGATCTGTATCTGATCTGCAACGAGGCGCTGAAAAATAATAAGATCCTGGAGATCGTACAGAAGTCGTCATACACTTCTGTTTATCATGATGCAAATGGCGGTGACAAGAGCATCGATGTGGCAAACTCAAACGCGTATATCAAGGGTGAGATTCCCGTGCCGGACAATGTGACCGTGCTCGGCGGGAAGACTGGCACGACAAATGCAGCCGGAAACTGCCTGATCCTGTTTGTAAATAATAAATCGGGAAACCCGTTTATAGCCGTTATCCTGCAGTCTAGCGACAGGACAACGATGTATACGGAAATGACGGATCTGTTGAGTGAGATATCGTGATTTCAGCCACTATGTTTTCTCACGGACTTTGCAGCGCAGTGCGAAGTCCTGGGCTGAACTGTAACATTTTTTTATCAATATTATAAGTTAGAGTTGTTTTTTCTTTGGGATTCAACTATAATTAGATTAGTGGATTTACTTTATTATATTTACTTATTTACATTTACTTAATTACATTAAAGATATGATTTTTAGGAGGTATTGCTTATGGTGCAGCTGATTGTTGGAAAAAAGGGAAAGGGCAAGACAAAGATTATTCTGGATATGGTTAACAAAGAGGTGTCCACGGCATCCGGAAACATTGTATATCTCGACAAAGGCAATGATCATATGTATGAACTGAATAACAAGGTAAGACTTATCAATGTGAAGGATTACGGTGTAGCCAATGCAGATGAATTTGTTGGTTTCGTTCGCGGCATCGTTTCCCAGGATCATGATCTTGAGCAGATGTACTTTGACGGATTTTTAAAGATTTCCTGCATCGAGGGCACTGAGCAAGTCGAAGAAGTGATCAACAAGCTGGATTCCATTAGCGATACATATGGTTTTAAAGTGATAGCGAGTATTTCGTTTGATGAGGCAGAACTGCCAGAAAGTTTGAAGTCAAAGGTAGTCGTGGCTCTGTAATACTTGAGACAGATTATATAGGAGTAGGAAGCCTCGGGAGATGATGCCGGGGCTTTTCCATGCACAGGGACGCATAGGGAAATTCGCTGCCTACGCAGCATTTGATTCTGTGCACGGGCAGCGAAAGTCTTTCCTGCTCGATTAAAATAAGGAGAATTATTTTGTGGCATCCCAAAATCGACAGGCACGCAGCAGACAACTAAATAGATCCGGCAAGACCATGAACCGAATAGAGTTTGCGATATTCGGAGCGATGACTGTCTATATCATCGCTGTCATCATCTCCTATCTGAGGCTGGAGCCGATTCAGGGATATGAGATCCAGATGGGCTCCCTGTCCATAGCAAAGACCTACACGGGAGTTGCGATCCGTCAGGAAGAGATCTTAAAGTCTCCCTACACGGGTTTCATCAATTACTTTGTCAGGGAGGGGGAGCGCGTATCTTCGAGAGATACGGTGTATTCTGTGGATGAGAGCGGAAAGCTTGCCTCTATGCTGGAGGCGGGCGATATGGGGGAGTCTTCCTACACGGACGAAGAACTTGCAGAGTTCCGCTCGGAGGTGATACAGTATGACAGGGGGTTTGACAGTAAGGATTTCAACAGCGTATATGATTTCAAGTACAGCATAGAAGGTGCTGTCATGAAATTGCTGAATGTCAGTATGTATGAGAACCTAGAGGCGTTGAACCAGTCGAGTCTGGGCGGTATGGTTTCGCTGTGTACAACGGGAAAGACGGGATATGTCGTATATAGCACGGACGGCTACGAGTCATTGACGCCGGATCAGATCACGCTCGAGATATACGATCAGTCAAAATATGAAAAAACGAGGGTGAACAACAACGATCTGATCGAGAAGAACGCGACAGTGGGAAAGATCGTTACGGATGAAAACTGGTCCCTGGTCATACCTGTGGATGAGCAGAGGGCAGCGGAGATGGAGGAAGCGGAATATGTCGAGGTAAAGTTTATCAAGACACAGGAGACTTCATGGGGACAGGTCGTCATCCACCGTCTTGCAGACGGGATTTATGCGGAGCTGATCTTCAACAATTCCTGTGTTTCCTTCTGTACGGACCGCTATGTCGATATCGAGCTGGTGGTGAACGACAGGCAGGGGTTGAAGATACCAAACTCAGCGATCGCTGAGAAAGAATTTTTTATCATCCCGGCAGACTATATGACAAAGGGCGGACCGAACGGAAATTACGGAGTCCTGAAGGAGAAGGCTGATGAAAACGGCAATCTCGTCAACGAGTTTATCGAGACCGACGTGTACAGTTCTGACGAGAAAGAGTTCTACATCGACAGCAGCGACCTGGAGGTGGGGGACTATATCTGCAAGATGGATTCCACAGACAAAATGGCGATCAGCGCGACGGGAGTGCTGACGGGTGTCTACAATATGAACAAAGGTTACGCGGATTTTAAGCAGATCACTGTATTGGCACAAAATGATGAGTATTCGATCGTCAGCTCAAACACGCAGTACGGACTTACGGTATATGACCGGATCGTTCTGGATGCGACGAGTGTGAGCAACAATGATTTCATCTATAATTGAGTGGGAGGAGACAATGGAAGAAATGACGATAAGGGAAAATATGAGGGCAGTGGAGGACAGGATCGCCGCAGCGTGTCAGGAGGCCGGACGAAAGCCGGAGGATGTGACACTGATCGCGGTCAGTAAGACGAAGCCTGTGGAGATGCTCAGGGAGGCCTATGAATGCGGGTGCCGCGATTTTGGTGAGAATAAGGTACAGGAACTTCTTGACAAATATGAGGTGATGCCGAGGGATATCAGATGGCATATGATCGGGCATCTGCAGAGGAACAAAGTCAAGTATATTGTGGATAAGGTGTATCTGATCCACAGTGTGGATTCCCTGCGGCTGGCAGAGGAGATCAGTAAGGAAGCAGGGAAGAAGAACGTGTGTGTGAATATTCTGGTGGAAGTCAATGTGGCGAACGAAGAGACCAAATTCGGGACGACATGCGAGGATGCAAAACAGCTCGTGCAGGATATTGCAAAATTGCCCAATATTTGCGTAAAAGGTTTGATGACGATAGCGCCTTTTGTAGAAAATGCTGAAAAAAACAGACCATTTTTTAGTAAATTAAAGAAAATATCGGTTGACATTATGGGTGAAAACATTGATAATATAACTATGGAAAATTTATCTATGGGTATGACAGGCGACTATGAGGTAGCTGTGTCAGAGGGAGCTACCTGTGTCAGAGTAGGGACCGGTATCTTCGGAGCAAGGCAGTATATGCTGTAGAGAAAGGAAAATGACTATGGGAGTAATGGACAAGTTTTTAGACGCACTGCATTTGAATAACGAGGAAGAGTACTATGATGACGACGACTTCTATGATGAGGGGGAGATCATAGACAATACAGTCAGAAAACCAATGAGAGTTGTCCGTGAGGAGGAAGACTTTGACGAACCGATAGAGAAACCGAGAAAACAGTCACAGAAAGTAACACCGATCAGGGCTGTCAAGCGCGCACCCGGAAATGGTATGGAGGTATGTGTGATCAGACCGAACAGCATCGAGGACGCAAGAGAGATCACGGAGACACTTCTCGCAAACCGCACTGTCGTGTTAAATCTGGAAGGGCTTGACGTTGCGATCGCGCAGCGGATCATTGATTTCGCATCGGGGTCTACATATGCAATCAACGGAAACCTTCAGAAGATTTCCAATTGCATATTTATCATCACACCGGCATCGGTAGATATATCGGGGGACTTTCAGGAGATTCTTTCAGGAACGTTTGATGTTCCTATCTCACGCGGTGTAATTTAAGATTTGATTTGGGATAACGAAGGATAGGCTTCCCGTCTGTTGTTAGATGGGGAGTTTTACTTTTTTGCACAGCCCCGTGCAGAGGAAATATGCCGCTATGCGGGGCGCGCAGCGGGCAGGGAAAGTATTCCCTGCCCGAATGTACAGCCTCGTGTTTTCAGACACGGATCAGCAGGAGGGGATAAGAATGTCACAGAGATTGACGATCAATATGAACAGCAAACCGATCTATGATATTGTATATGAACAGGACTTCAAGAGTCTGGCAGGAGAGCTGGAGCAGTTTGGGATCGGTGAGAAGAAACTGTGCATTGTCACGGATTCGAGAGTAAAAGGCTTTTATGCGGACGAGGTGCGTGGCGCACTGGCGGATCACTGTAAGGAAATTTTTGTGTTTGATTTTCCGGATGGGGAGCAGAGTAAAAATTTGGACACGGTAAGGAATATTTACGAGTTTTTGATACAAAATAGGTTTGGAAGGAAAGATATGCTCATCGCTCTCGGCGGCGGCGTGGTGGGTGACACAACCGGTTTTGTGGCTGCCACATATCTGAGGGGGATTGATTTCATACAGATCCCGACATCGCTGCTGGCGCAGGTGGACAGCAGTATCGGCGGAAAGACGGGCGTGGATTTTGACCAGTACAAGAACATGGTAGGTGCATTCTATATGCCAAAGCTTGTCTATATGAATGTCGCCACGCTCAGGACGCTTGACGACAGACAGTACTATTCGGGTATGGGCGAGGTGCTGAAACATGGATTGATCAAGAGCGCCGCGTTCTACGAGTGGACGCTTGAGCATATGTATGAGATCCATGACAGAAATCTGGACACTCTGGAAGATATGGTGTACAAAAGCTGTACCTGCAAGAAGATCGTCGTGGAGAAGGATCCGACGGAAAAGGGAGAGCGCGCGATCCTGAATTTCGGGCATACGATCGGGCACGCCATCGAGAAGGCGAAACATTTCGAGCTGATGCACGGGGAGTGCGTGGCGCTTGGCTGTGTTGCCGCCGCATATATTTCGTGGAAGAGGGATCTGCTGTCCAAGGATGAGTACTATGAGATACGGGATATGTTCGTGCCCTTTAACCTCCCCATCTCCATAGAAGATATCAACCCAGAGGAAATCTATGAGCTGACTGGCTCCGACAAAAAGGTAGAAGGGGACAAACTCAAATTTATCCTTTTGAAGAAAGTAGGAAAGGCTATGATCGACACGACTGTCACAAAGGACGAGATGATAGCCGGAATCAACGAAATCTATTTTACGGACGAGGATTGGGATGAATAAAAAGAAAAAATTACAACTCGCAGTTGATATATTGTTGGCACTCTTGCTGATCATTGTGGATCAGACAACAAAGTACTTTGCCGTCACAGACCTGATGGATCAGAAACCAAAGGTGATCTGGGACGGTGTGTTTGAGCTGCATTATCTGGAAAACCGTGGGGCAGCGTTCGGGATGCTGCAGGATCAGAAGGTGTTCTTCGTGCTCATCGCGGTCATCATCCTTGCGGTTATCGTGTATGTCCTGATCAAAGTGCCCTACCAGAAGATGTACACCAAACTTCACATTACACTCGTCTTTATCGCGAGCGGAGCGGTCGGAAATCTGATCGACAGGCTCAGGTATGACTATGTTGTGGATTTTTTGTATTTCAGCCTGATCGATTTTCCGATTTTTAATGTGGCTGATATCTATGTGACCGTGTCATCAGTCTTTCTGGTGATCCTGCTGCTGTTTGTGTACAAAGAGACAGATCTGGAGTTTTTATCGTTTCGGACCAAGAAGTTCCGCGATATCAAATAGTTGGTGTGGATATGAATGAGGTTGTTTTTGACATCTCTCCTGAAATGGAGGAGGAGCGCATAGATAAGTGCATCAGCAGTTACATGGAGGATCTGTCACGAAGCTATATCCAGAAGGTGATCAAAGAAGGAAATGTGTTTGTGAACGATGCTACAGTCAGGGCAAACTACAGGGTGAAGGTCGATGACAGGGTGCGGTTTGTCATTCCGGATTCCGTCGAGCCGGATATTCCGGCGCAGGACATCCCGCTGGATGTCTTGTATGAGGACAGGGATCTATTGATCGTAAACAAGCCGAAAGGCATGGTAGTGCACCCGGCGCCCGGGCATTATGAGGGAACGCTGGTCAATGCCATCATGTATCACTGCAAGGGCGGGCTTTCCGGCATTAACGGGGTTATGCGCCCGGGGATCGTCCACCGGATCGACAAAGACACCACCGGATCCATCATTGTATGCAAAAATGACGAGGCGCACAATGCGGTCGCAAAGCTGCTCAAAACACACGACATTACCAGAAGATACAGGGCTGTTGTGCACGGGAATGTGAAGGATGCGCGAGGGACGGTGGATGCGCCGATCGGACGCCATCCTGTCGACCGCAAAAAAATGGCAATAAATGAGCAGAACGGGAAGCGCGCTGTGACACACTACAGCGTGCTGGAGCGCTTTGGCAAATATACATACATCGAGTGTGAGCTGGAGACCGGCAGGACACACCAGATCAGGGTACATATGGCGAGCATCGGACATCCTCTGCTGGGGGACGCTGTGTATTCCGGCAGAAAGCAGCCGTTCCATCTGGAAGGGCAGGTTCTGCATGCCATGACGATCGGTTTTGTCCACCCCGGGAGCGGAGAGTATGTCGAGTTCGAGGCTCCTCTGCCGGCGTATTTTGAAGCGTTATTGCAGAAACTCAGGACGAATACGTAGAATGTGGTTACAGTTCAGCCCAGGACTTCACAATACGATGCGAAGCCCGTGAGAAAGCATTGCGGTTGGGATGCATCAGGCCAAAAATTCATGCAAAATTTGTAATGTAATATGAACTGTGTTCGTTATGCAAATGGATTTTTACTTGCTGCATGAACGTTTTCGTACGGACTTAGCAGTAAATGCTGAGTCCTGTGTGAACGATAACTGAACTGTTACAGAATGTATGCTTAAAAATACAAAGTGATTGAAAAAATCGTCTACACGAGATATAATAATAGTATATATGACAGTCAGATTGGAGGGATACTATGAATACTATAATTACGATTGGGCGTCAGTTTGGTTCGGGAGGACATGAGATCGGAGAGAAGCTTGCAGAACATTACGGGATCCAGTGCTTTGACAAGGAGCTGCTCTCAAGGGCTGCGAAGGAGAGTGGTTTCTGTGAGGAAATGCTCAGGAATCACGATGAGCGGCCGACCAATTCCTTTCTTTACAATTTGGTTATGGATACATACACGTTTGGCTACAATTCATCCTCTTTTGTGGATATGCCGATCAGCCATAAAGTCTTTATGGCTCAGTTTGACACGATCAAGAAGATCGCGGAGGAGGAACCCTGCGTCATCGTTGGACGCTGTGCAGATTATGCGCTGCAGGAGTACAAAAACTGCCTGCATCTCTTTATCCATGCGAACGAGGATGCAAAGATCGAGCGCATCATGAGGAAATACGAGATTGATGCGGACAAAGCGCGTGAGATGATGATCAAGAAGGACAAACAGCGCCAGAGTTATTACAATTACTATTCTACCAAGAAATGGGGGCGCTCGGACAGCTATGATCTCTCGATCAACAGCAGCATTCTCGGCGTGGATGGGACAGTGAAACTCATCATTCAGTACATCGAAGATTTTGAGGCGAAGAATCTGCAGGCAAAATAAGGGCGAGTACAGCGTTGCATTAATATTGAAGTAAATAGTGCTTGATATTCGTGTCATCTGTGCGCATTCAAAGCGACGGCGTAGTGGATCTACGTCTAGAGCGTGTTGAAAATTCGATCTAACGCATTTTTCAACCACGATTTGATGTGAGGGGACTCTCGATCAGCCTGTGCGCAAAGTGGCTTCCGTCTGAGAATGCGTCCTCAGTCCGCACCAGGCAGATGGCGCGCATGCTGGCAAAAAGACTGTCCATGACAGGCAGACAGTATCGTCTGATGCTGACAACGTACAGGAAGTATATGGATGTTGTGGAAGTGAAGATGAGCAGCGGGCAATGGACTGATCAAGTATGAGACAGTCCCGTCAAGGGCTAATCTGGTATACAACACCGCCTTTTTGCGCAATGATGAGGAGCGGCGCAGGGCATTCCTGGGCGCTGTGAAAAAGGGAGAGAAGACGATACGCGGGAGTGCTCTACCCGCACGATATCGTGCATTCAACATGATACAGAGAGGAAGCCGGGCTGGTGGTATCTGAATGCGCCTGACGATACCCTGGAGGAACTGTGGAAAGCGCTTCCGGACTATGTGCAGGGCAGTGTCAATACGCTCTGTGTTGCAGACGGTTCGCGCAGTATGTTTTCCAGGGTGGGGAATACGAAGGTGACTTGTCTCGATGTGGCAAACGCGCTCGCGATCTACTTTGCGGAGCGCTGCACGGGGCAGTTTCGAGATACGTATATCACGTTCAGCCAGACGCCGCAGTTTGTGGCTCTGTCCAAGGGAAAGACGCTTCATGACAAGCTGGAGATCGCCATGAGCCACAACGAAGTGGCAAATACCAATATCGAGGCAGTGTTCAGCCTGATACTGCGCACTGCGTTAAGATATCATATGCCGCAGCGGGAGCTTCCGTCCAACCTGCTGATTTTGTCGGATATGGAGTTTGACACAGCGACAAGAAGCAGTGTCAACGGCAGGTGGGTGTCGCCTGACGAAAAACTGTTTGATACGTTTGCAAGGAAATATGCAGCGCACGGTTACCGTCTGTTGAGACTGATATTCTGGAATATCTGCAGCAGAACGAAAACGATCCCGCTCAGGGAAAATGCGCTCGGTGTGGCTTTGATAAGCGGTTTTTCACCTACGATCACAAAAATGGTTCTCAGCAATGAGATCGATCCATACAAAGCGCTCGTAGAGCAGCTCACAGTGCCGAGATATGACGCGGTGGAGAGCGCAGTGAAAGGCATTGTTGATGTCCGGTTGGATCAGGGTCAGATAAACGATGAAGGATTAAATCAGTTATGGCATGAACAAGACAAAAGAATCTGAAAAGAGGGGTAACGAATGCTGGATTACATATGTCCAAAATGCAAGAAAAAAGTATCAGTGGAAGAGGGGAATCGGCTGCCATCGGTATTTTGCAGAAACTGCATGCGGTCAAGGCAGCTGATAATGCTGAGGATGATACGGCCGCACATTCCGAAATCAGATACCATAAAAATCTGATCAGGTTGAAAAAACAATCACATTCATGTGGTTGTTTTTTAGCGTGTCTATTCATTGGGCAGTGGAGGACTGTTGATCAGACTGACTCTCTGATCCTTATAATACAGTCGCCGGTTATGCGGTTGACGTATGTTTTTATCACGTTGATACGGGGGAACAGGCGAACGAGTTTGAAATTATTAAGAAAATTTTAAACATCATCATATAGTCAGTCATCGAAAAGTATGATAAAATCACACAAAAGGCAGTATTTTGCAGACAGGCAATAACTGTAAGAATCATTTTTAAGATTCATGCAATAATAACTGGATAAGAACTGTTCAGCATCAACACGTGGCAGTGCTTGATCAGGAAGTTCAGCATCAACGTTTGACAGGGACGATGAATAAATGTCCAACTGCGGATTACTTCGTGATCAAAAATCTAACGCGGCCTGGCATAGTCATAGATTAAGTTATGAACATACCTTACTTCTGAACAGTTCCCAGGATACGAAAAGAAAAGGCGGGAAAAAGGATGAAAAGAAAACTGTATTATGTATTATTTGTTTTGTATGCCATTGTTGTGATCTTTGTTTTATATCTGAACGGTGTATTTACAGGAGAGTGGAATTCCTCTGTAAATCTGATGATCAATATCGGATTTCTGATCATGATCGGAATACTTTTTGCCATATCCTCCATCAGTTTTGGAAGACTGGGCAGGATGGTCAGCGATCTGGAAGCGGTCAGTCGGCACCTAAAAGAAGAGTATAAGAAGGCTGGCGAGAAAAATCTATGGGTGAATCATAAAAACGATGAGGAATTCTTTGAGGAAAAGATTTTGCAGGAGGCTTTTAATAAGTACCGCTTGCGGGTCAAAGGTGTAAAGGCGAGGCGGGGAGCCAGTTCCTCCTGCGATCTGGAAGAATATATCAATGAAGACCTTTTGGACAGGGCAGGTATGAATTTCTTTAATTCCGGGGTGCCGGGTACACTGACAGGCATAGGTATTTTGGGAACATTTCTCGGTCTGTCCCTGGGACTTGGTGCATTCAGCGGGGATGACATTTATACGATCTCTGACAATGTGGGTGCGCTGCTTTCCGGCATGAAAGTGGCTTTCCATACCTCGGTATACGGGATCTTCTTCTCGCTGGTGTTCAGTATGATCTATCGAAGCCTTATGTCGGATGCGTATCAGACGCTGGATGACTTTTTGGACGTATTTCGTCAGACCACACAGCCGTTTGCGGCAAAAGACGATGAAAATTCCGCAACGATGCTTGTCTATCAGGCTGGGATGGCTGGTACTTTAAGGCAGATCCTGGAAGTGTTGAAAGGCAATGCGGTGGAGCAGACAGCAGGGATGGGGCATATCGTAGACCGATTTACACAGCAGATGCAGGCGGCTCTGGATGCTGATTTTAAGAAACTCGGGAATGTCCTGAAAAGTGCCGGGGAATCACAGACTGCCAGCGCAGCCAATGTTGCGGAGATGGTGGATGCAGTCACAGCCCTGGTGGAGACAAACCGCAATGTGCAGGAGGCGCTCACTTGCGTGATGGAAAGACAGGAGATGTTTGCCAGACAGCTTGAGGAGCAGAAAAAATTGCTGGCGGACATGTGCAGTGACATGAGCGACGAGATCAGCAGCCAGTTATATACATTTGAGCAGATGAGGAATTTATATGAAAAATAAACGAAGAAACAGGGAAGCCTTTGCGGAGCACAGCTATTGGCAGTCTTATTCGGATATGATGGCGGCGCTTCTGCTGATATTTATCCTGCTGATCGCGATCACCCTTGCCATATACAGACAGAAAACGAACGATCTCGACCAGACAAGGCTGGAGCTCAGCGCCGCGCAGAGCGAGTTGGATGCGACAATAGCGGATCTGGCACACTCCAAGACAGAATTGGAGAAATCCAATGAAGAGCTTGCGTCGTCGTTAGCGGAATTACAGCAGGCATACGAACAGGCAGCTTTGACACAGGAGGAACTGAACAATGCGTATCTGGAGATCGAAAATGCCAGACAGGAACTGACGACGACGAAACAGGAACTGCAGGATATCGTCGGCATCCGCACGGATATCATCGGGGCACTGCAGTCGGCTTTCAGCAATTCTACGATGAAAGTGGATGCGCAGACAGGTTCCATCACGTTCTCTTCGGATGTGCTTTTCCGCTATAACAGCGCCTCTCTGACAGCGGAAAGCAGGGAGACCCTGCAACATATTATTCCGATGTATCTGGACGTACTGCTCCAGGATCAGTTCCGTGATCATATTGCAGAGATCATCATAGAGGGACATACGGACACGGACGGAAGCTATCAGAGCAATATGGAGTTATCTTACGAGCGTGCGAATGCAGTAGCAGATTTCTGCCTGAACAAAAACAACGGACTCAGCGAAGCAAAGATCGGGCAGCTGCAAAAGCTTCTCACTGTCAATGGAAAATCGTGGAGTAATCCGGTCTATCAAAAGGATGATCTGGGAAATCTTACGGAGAAAGTGGATATGCCAGCCTCCAGAAGAGTGGAAATCAAGTTTCGGCTGAAAGAAGATGAAATGATCAAGAAGATCGCAGGGGTATTGGATCAGGAATAAGATCCCTGGAGATGATAAAATCAATATATGATATTGTAAAGACGGCAGGCTTTTCGGTTTGCCGTTTTTTTGTGCAGACTCGGTGGTGAGTAGGGGAGAGGGGGGGATCTTTTTTACTCAATTGCACGGATCCATGCAGGGAAAATATGTACTAAATGCTGATTTCTACGGATCCAGCAAGGGTTTTTCTTGACTTCCTATCAATTGATTGTTACAATATCAATTGATAGGAATAGGTTTAGGAGGTGGCTCAGAATGGCAAATAATACGCTGATCGGCAGGATTAACATGGATTGTCCCATATGTAAAATGTTCCATGAAGTAGAAGAGCGGGAGAGAATGGCCAGCGTTATGATGAAAGGGGAAAAGGTTTTTTACGAGGAACACTTTTATGTTTGTACGAATCACTATAAAGAAAATGGGGAGACAACAGGTGGTGAATTCAAAAACCGTGAATTCAAAAACGGTGAATTCAAAAACGGTGAATTCAAAAACGGTGAGTCAAAAAATAGTGAATTCAAAAATGGAGAATCAAAAAACGATGGATCTGATAACTGCGAATTTCAGACAGCGGACTTGATGAATGATAATCAGATGGCAGCAAGAAATGCTTACCGCAAGGCTCATAACCTGCTCACATCCGATGAGATCGTGGCTGTGCGTGAGAACTATGGGCTGACACAGGTTGAGGCTGCCAGGCTGCTCGGCTGGGGAGAGGCGACGATCGCACGGTATGAGAGCAAAGCGATACAGGATGAGGCGTATGATACAATGCTGCGCATCTTGAAAGAGGATCCACTCCGGGCAATAGCATTTTTGGATAAGAACAGTGATCGGTTTCCAGAAACAAAGAAGATGCAGATCCGGACAAAGATGGTAGAAAAGCTGGACATGTATGGAAAAGAACTTTTGAGTCGTCAGGTTTTTGCGAGCGAATACATAAAATTTTCTGTTCCCTCTGATTTTAATGGCTATAAACTGCTTGACATTGATAAAATTGAAAGTGTAGTCTCATACTTTGCGGAGCGGATCGCGGATCTTTACAAAATGCGGCTCATGAATCTGCTCTGGTATGCAGATGCTGTATTCTTTAAGACTTACAGCAACTCTATGACGGGACTGGTCTACCGTCATGAACTTATGGGGGCACTGCCGGTTGGCCATGTGAGTCTGACAAATCTGAAAAATATAAATGTACATGTAGAAGAGGATTATGTGGCATCCAAATATCATTTTTATCCGAATACCACGCTGCAGACAACAGCGCTGTCTAAAAACGAAACGACTGTTTTGGATGCCATTATCGCCAGATTCAGAAATTATGATGATCCCCTTCTGGTTTCCTGTATCCAGGAAGAGGCGGCGTACACACAGACAACTCCAGGAGCCATTATCCCGTACAGCCTTGCAAAAAAAATGCGTGTTTTCTGATTGTATTGCGCCTGCTCATTGTGATAAAAAAGCGTTCTTTTTGGTACTTTGGGTATCTGCATATTTTTAGGAGTTACTATAAACTACCTAATTGGTTTAGTAACTCGGCCTTTTAGTATAAATTTTGGAAATAGAAGTGACATCTTTTTGTTCGCAAAAGCATACTTTAACGAATAGTTAGTGCCGTTAAAGCCGTACTCCTGCCTGAACATGAAAAACCTGCACATTCCTTAGTCTGTGCAGGTTTTTGATAAATCATCATTTTTATTGTGTACAGTTTATAAATCATCATTTTCAGTGCGTTCGGTTTATTTTTGTTCTTCCTCAGTATGTTTTCTTTCTTTGGCATTCGTTGTTGTCTGGAGCGTTTTTTGTCTTTCATGCCCTTTGACTGAGATCCGCGTGATATCGGCAAACGGTTTTTTGGCATTTTCCGGAAATTCAACGTATTTGCTGGAATCCGTGTCGATATACAGCAATCTCAGATATTTCTTCGTATCTGGCGACAATTTTCTGGCAGACAGCCTTGTCTCGATCAGAGATTTCATGAACGCAAACAATATGGCAAATATCGGAACACCGATGATCATTCCCATGATTCCCCAGATACCACCAAACAATGTGATCGAAAAGATTACCCAGAAACTGGACAATCCGGTTGAACTTCCTAGTATCTTGGGTCCTATGATATTGCCGTCCACCTGCTGCAGTACGATGACAAAGATGACAAAATAAAGTGCCTGCAGCGGATTGATAAACAGGATCAATAACGTTGATGGAATCGCACCCAAAAACGGTCCGAAAAAGGGGATGATATTCGTAACTCCGATAATGACGCTGATCAACACGCAAAATGGCGTTCCGAGAATACTCGTCACCGCAAAGCAGATCACGCCGATAATGATAGAGTCCAGTATCTTTCCGACAAAGAATCCGCCGAAAGTTTTGTGCGCAAAGCGTACATTGCTGATGAAACGGTTTGCGCGGTTAACGGAGCAAAAGGCATACACGATCTTTTTTGCCTGCGCAGCAAATAATTCTTTGCTCGCCAATAAATAGATTGAAATGACAAACCCGATCACCAGATTCCAGATTTCCCTAAATATGGAGTACACGCTCATCGAGACGGAGGTAATCACATTGATGATGCCGCTAAATTGCGATAACATCTCCATGACATTGTTGATACTGTTGAGCTGAGGCAGCACTTCGGTGTTGATCACAGTTGTGAAATCCATGGACGATTCATTCAAAAAATCCATAAAACTTTTCTGGAACTCGGGATTGTCGTTCAACAGCTTTGATATCCACAGCCCGAACGTATTGATATAGCTGGGGAATTGTTCCAAAATAGTCTTGATGCTATTGGCAATCTGGGGTATGACGATTGAGAAAAAGGAATACAGGGACCACAGAACCAACACATCGGTAATTATAATAGAAAGAAAGCGTTTCGGGTTTTTCTTGTCCTCCTTTTTGATCAGCACAAAAAAGGGCGTTGTGATAAGGCGTTCTGTTGCATTTACGAGCGGAGTCAGCAGGTACGCGAGAATGAAGCCGTCTATGATCGGCATCAGTATGGCGAACAGATTCCTGATGGACAAGGAAAAGCTATCGATGTGAAATATCACATAATAGCTTACAAATCCACCGAGAACCACAAAAAATGCTGTGAGACCCCATTTTATATATTCTCTGTTATTCTTCATTCTTCGACTTATCTCCTATCTTATCCAAATTTTTATTGGAATTTTTTTGTAAAATGTTATAAAATGATTATAGCACAATATTGGGGATATTTATACTAAAGTTTTATTAATTAATTGTAAGAGGAGCTGCGTTCAAATGGAGAAAGTAAATAAATCAACATACCACGACGAAGTAAACAAAAAAAATATAGTTCATCTAAGAGAATTGTTGGACACGCTCCCACCCTTTTGCGGTCAATATTTTCGAGGGATGCAGGAATACATATCAAGCAGGACCAGAGTCGCTTATGCGTACGATATCCGGGTGTTTTTTGAGTATCTGCATGACAACAATTCTGTTTTTAAGAAAACGCCGATCAAGGAATACCGACTTGAAATCCTTGATCTGATCACGAGGATGGATATCGAGGAGTATCTGGAGCACTGTACCTACTATACCAAAGATGGCAAGGAATATATGAATGATGAGAGGGGCAAGGCAAGAAAACTTGCTTCACTGAGAAGTTTTTACAACTACTTTTTCAGAAATGAAATGATCGAGAAGAATCCTGCCGCCCTCGTCCAGATGCCCAAGCTGCATGACAAGGAGATCATCCGGCTGGATCCGGATGAGGTCGCCATACTGCTCGATACAGTCGAGTCAGGGGAAAAGCTTACAAAGAAGCAGCTGCAATATCACGAAAAAAATAAACTGAGGGATATCGCGCTGCTCACACTGATGCTTGGAACAGGACTTCGTGTGTCCGAGTGTGTCGGGATCGATATCCAGGATGTCGACTTCAAGAACAATGGCGTAAAAATACGGCGCAAAGGCGGCTATGAGGCTATCGTGTACTTTGGCGAGGAAGTTGAGCTTGCGCTGCTCGACTATCTCGAGCAGCGCTCTAACACAACACCTGTTCAGGGACATGAGGATGCCTTGTTTCTGTCCATGCAGAATAAGCGGATCACCGTGCGCGCCGTGGAGAATCTGGTGAAAAAATATGCCTCTGTGGTCACATCACTGAAAAAGATCACACCCCACAAACTGCGAAGTACATATGGCACGACGCTATATCGGGAGACCGGGGACATATACCTTGTGGCGGACGTGTTGGGGCACAAGGACGTAAATACCACCAGAAAACATTATGCTGCCCTTGAGGAGGACAGGCGCCGCCAGGCAGCGAAGGCAGTTGTTTTGAGGGAAAAACGCTGACTGTCGGACCTTCAACGCCCACCCACAAATTCGGGCGCATAATATGGGACGATGACAAAGTTTCCGGTAACAATGTCATCAGAAGAGAGCGTATTCAGCTTCTTTACTTCTGTGACGTATTCATGGAGATCTTTATAATGTCCGGAATCAAAGTTGTCGCTGGCGATCGACCATAGTGTGTCGCCCTTTGTGATTTCGACACTCTTATAATATTTATAGGACGGCTGATGTTCCAGATCGTTTGCCTCTGTCGAAAAAGAGGCAAACAAAAGGGGTATTGTGATAAGGATGAATAAGGATAAGATCAAAGTGATCGTGTGATACCTTACTTGTCTTTTGCGCTTTTGCCTGTTGCGCAGTGCTTTTGCTGTATAATCTGTGTTGTCCATAAAATATCTCTCCTTTGCAGAAAATAGAACGAACAAAAATTCCAAACAATTATTCCGAACAGCTGTTTAAACAGATTATACAGAACAAAGATTTGCTTGTCAATACTTTTTCGAAAAAATTCCAAACAATTTTTCGGAATATACGTTTGCATTTTTCGGGGAAGTATGTTATAATAACAAAAAAGGAGGCATTACATATGGCATATGGAAAAATAACAGTAAAACAAAAAGAAATTTTGGAGTTTATCAAAGCGGAGATTCTCAGAAAAGGTTATCCGCCTTCAGTCCGGGAGATCTGCGAGGCAGTAAATCTGAAGTCCACTTCTTCCGTCCACTCCCATCTCGAGACGCTTGAGAAGAACGGATATATAAGAAGGGATCCGACTAAGCCCCGCGCGATTGAGATCATGGATGACAGTTTTCAGATGGTCAGACATGAGATGACAAGTGTTCCGATCGTGGGGACTGTTGCGGCAGGTTTGCCGATCCTTGCGGAGCAGAATATTGAGGGGTACTTCCCGATCCCTGCCGAGATGGTGCCGGCTGGCGAGTCTTTTGTGCTGAAAGTGAAAGGGGACAGTATGATCAATGCCGGTATTTTTAACGGGGATCAGATCTTTATCCACGCCTGCAATACCGCTGAGAACGGCGATACGGTTGTCGCCCTGGTCGATGATTCTGCTACTGTCAAGACATATTACAAGGAAGATGGGCATTACAGACTGCAGCCGGAGAATGACACAATGGATCCCATTATTTTAGACGATGTAGAAATTTTAGGAAAAGTGTACGGCGTATTTCGTCTTTATCACTAAATTATGATCTGTCCGATCACAATTTGTAACAAAAAATTCATATCTGTTCCAGAAAAAATGAAAAAGCGGTCAAAACTTTCACTTTTGATCGCTTTTTATGCGCAGCCCCGTGCGGAGGAACTAAGCCGCACGGCGGCGCATGGTGAGTAGTGGAGAAATCGTTCCACTGCTCGATTTCTTAGCAGTTTTGTATCGACGCGATGTCGATGACTTTTCCGTCGCGCCATATGCGCTCCAGATCGTAGAATCCACGGCTCTCCCTGTCAAATATGTGTACAAGAATGTCGTTGTAATCCATCAGGATCCAGTTTGCAGTGTTATACCCTTCCACACTTCTGGGATGGATCCCATTTTGGGCAAGCTTCTCTTCTACGTGATCTGCCAATGCCTGGATCTGGCTCGTGTTCGCGCCGTTTGTGATCACAAAATGATCTGCGATCGTTGACACCTCGCTGATATCAATGAGCGAAATGTTTTCCGCTTTCTTGTCTTCGAGGGCATCGATCACTGTCTTTAAAGTAATGTTCATGGTGTTCAAGCGAAATTTCCTCCTTTATATGCAGGTTTATATGCAGGCCGCAAATAGCTGTCATAGGTTGTCTGAGTCATCTTATCGATAGGATTTCCTTTTGTTTCAAGGAATTTGAGGGTATTAGCCAGGATCTTCTGCATCGCCTTGTCTATATCGATAAATGCGAGCTGGCGGATTTCGTCAAGTTCCGGGATCGGATTGCGGGATGGTTCTATATAATCTGCAATAAAGATTATCTTTTCGAGCAGTGACATGTCAGGGCGCCCTGTGGTATGCCATGTGATCGCCTGGAGAATGTCCTCATCCTGGATGCCAAATTTTGTCCTGGCAATGTGTGCTCCCACCTTTCCGTGCAAAAGATATGGATGACCTGCCTCAAAGTTGCTGTATGGAATGTGGTTCTTATCACATAGATGCAGTTTTTTGTCATTGTCCATGCATTTTGCACAGTCGTGAAGAAGCCCTGCGGTTTCAGCCCGCTTCATAAAACTGGAGTTGCCGGGATCGGGGTTATACCGCATTGCCAGCGCGATCGCTGTGTATGCAACGCCAAGAGTATGGTGATAACGGTCCTTTGTCAAATGTTTCTTTAAGTATTTTTTAATCTTCTTCATAATATAAATGCTCCTGTTCTATATAGTGCGCAACCTCCGATGGAACCAGCTTAGAGATGGGCAGGCTGCTTTTAACTTTTGCTCTTATATCTGTAGATGATATATCTGATTTGGGCATGTTGAGATAAACGATATCTGCACCGGATGCCTTCAAAAGATTTCCCTTTTTCTGGATCGCATCAAAATCATAGTCATCTCTCACCGCACAGACCAATACTGCCAACTGATAGATCTGTTCTGGGTTTCTCCATTGTTCGATCTGGAACAGGATGTCCGCCCCGATAATAAAGTAATACTGCACATCAGGATTGGATGCTGTCAGGTATTTCAATGTTTCACAGGTGTATGTGTTTCCCGATTTCTGTGCCTCGACCAGGGACAGTTCAAAATTGGGATATCGCGCTATCGCCAATGCCACCATGTCAACCCTCTTCTGTGTTTCCAGAACATTTCTTTTCATGTAGGAATTGCCGCTTGGCATGAACAGAATCTGATCCAGTGAGACCTGATCCTGTGCCGCCATAGCCAGCTGCAGATGACCATTGTGAATGGGATTGAATGTACCTCCCATAATGCCGATCTTCTTTCCGCTCCTCATGGAATACCTCCGCTGTTTACTTTGGCAGAACTATTTTAGGGTTCTCCTTGAATGGTTTGTACAGTACGATCTTCTTTCCGATCACCTGGACCACTTGTGCATGTGTGCGCTCGGCGACAACATTTGCGATCTCTTTGGGATCGTCGATGCAGTTTTTCAGCACTGCTATCTTGATCAGCTCATGGGTATTAAAAACCTCTGAAATTGCCTGAACATTCTCAGGAGTGACAGATGATTTTCCTATTTGAAATACCGGCTCTATATTCATCGCCAATCCTTTCAGGTAGGATCTTTGTTTGCTTGTCATAGTGTATATCTTCCCTTTCTTTTACTCTTTATAATAGCTAAATGCCAACCCGTACATCCGCACGGTATCGCCTTCCTGGATCCCGTGTGCCTCCAGCGCATCGAGTATTTCATTCTTTTTCAGAAATTCCTGGAAAAACTTAAAGCCGCGCTCCGATTCAAGATTGGTATATCCGAGCATTTTCTCGATACGTGGTCCTTCAACGACATATTCATTCTTCTTCTCGTCATATTCGACTGTGTAAGGTTCATTTCCCGCGACGAGATCTGTATCGGGATCAAATTCCGATTCGAATACCGTGGGCGGCTCGTTGATCTGGGAGAGCAGATCTTTCACGTAATACAGCAGGTCTTTCAGTCCCTGTCCTGATACGGCTGAGATCGGAAACACCCGGATCCCCTTCGGCTCAAACTCTTCTCTGATCCTGGCGACAGGATCTTCGTCATTTCCCGCATAGACCGCATCGATCTTGTTTGCAGCGATCACTTGCGGTCTGTGCGCGATATCCGCGTTGTACGCCGCAAGCTCTCTGTTGATCGCATAAATATCCTCGATGGGATCACGCCCTTCTGTGGAGGCGGCGTCAACCAAATGGATCAGCACTTTCGTGCGCTCGATGTGGCGCAGGAACTCATGTCCGAGTCCCACTCCTTCAGAGGCACCCTCGATCAGTCCGGGGATATCCGCGATCACGAACCCGTCTCCGCCGTCGAGATCCACAACGCCGAGATTGGGATTTAAGGTCGTGAAATGATAATTGGCGATCTTGGGTTTTGCGTTCGTGACGCGCGACAGGAGTGTGGATTTCCCAACATTGGGAAACCCGACAAGACCGACATCCGCGATCACCTTCAGTTCAAGGAAAAGGTCGAGTTCTTTTGAGGGCTGCCCCGGCTGGGCATACTTTGGCGCCTGCATCGTGGATGTGGCATAGTGCTGGTTGCCGTTGCCCCCTTTTCCGCCGCTCAAAAGGATCTGTCTGCGATTATCACCGGACATATCAGCGATGATCCTGCCGGATTCGAAATCCTTTATAACTGTTCCCTCAGGAACTTTGACGATGATATCCTCGCCGTTTTTACCGCGGCAGTTCCGCTTTCCGCCCTGTTCTCCGTCCTGGGCGCAGTACTTTCTGATGTGGCGCAGATCAGTCAGCGTGTTGAGCCCTTCATCTACCTCAAATATCACACTCCCACCGTTGCCGCCGTCTCCGCCGTCAGGTCCGCCGTTTGGCACGTACTTTTCGCGTCGGAAGGATACATGCCCGTCACCGCCCTTGCCGCTTCTGATATATATTTTGGCTCTATCTGCAAACATTACACTCAAAACCTTTCTATAAAGACTGTTATATGGAAAAGGCTTCAGGTGAAACCTGAAGCCTTAGTAGATTCGTAATATGGTCCTATTTCTCTTCTACAGGATAAACGGAAGCCTGCTTTTTGTCTCTTCCTTTTCTCTCGAATCTGAGTACACCGTCAACTAATGCAAACAATGTATCGTCTCCGCCGATTCCAACATTTACGCCCGGATGAATCTTTGTCCCGCGCTGTCTATATAAAATGTTGCCTGCCTTTACGAACTGACCATCTGCTCTCTTCGCACCTAATCTCTTAGACTCGGAATCTCTACCGTTTTTTGTAGAACCTACTCCCTTTTTATGAGCAAAAAACTGAAGATTTAACTTCATCATGGTATTACACCTCCTTGATTATGAGTTCGAAATAGTGCCCCTTCTTCGATCTTCTAGCAGAAAAAGAGGATTTCTTTCCACCGTAATTTTGTTCGATCTCTTTTAAACCCATCACCATAGAGTCCATCAAAAGTTTTGTCTTATCGTTGATCTCATCAGGAAAATGACACTCGATACAGCCTTCCTCGTTGCTCTCGGTAATCATCTTTTCTCCTGCCAGTTCCTCTATGGAATTCAGCGTATTGATTACCAGGATCGAAATCGCGGCACATACGATATCACTCCCTGCCGGACCAAAGCCCGCATGACCCATGCAGGTAAACCCTTTGTAACTGTTTTTGGATTTAAAAATAACAATCGTAGTCATATCATCTAAACGAACAACATCTATTAAGCGTTGATTTTATCAATCTTAACCCGAGTGTATGCTTGTCTATGACCGTTTTTCTTGTGATAGCCTGTCTTTCTCTTGTACTTGTAGACGATGATTTTCCTGTCTCTGCCCTGCTCTACGACTGTAGCGGATACAGATGCATTTGCCACATCAGTGCCTACTTTGAGAGAATCATTGCTAACAGCAATAACATTGTCAAAAGTTACAGAGTTCCCTTCCTCGACATCAAGTTTTTCGATCTTGATCACATCTCCCTCGGAAACTTTGTACTGCTTTCCACCTGTTGCAATAATTGCGTACATATTGCACCTCCTAAATAATTACTCGCTAACTTTGGTGATATTCTGAAAATATACTTAAACCTAATTATGCGGCATACTCATATATATTAGCACTGTTGCGGGAGGTTGTCAATGTATTTTTGCCTGATTTTTACCGGATCTCGAACAAAAGAGAAAATGATGTCCCTTTCGCACAGACGATCTTGATCTGGTTTTTTCCTTTTTTCAGCGCGAGGTCGATCGTATGTTCAAAATCCGACTCCGACGATTCAGGATCGTTCACCGCCGCACTGTCCTGCTCCACCAGTGTCGTGACATTGTTGTCAGGAGTGATCAGGATCAGCTTTGCCTTTCCCTTTGTCACTTGAAATGTATATTGCATCTGCCGGCTTATGTCCGCGTCTGCCGTGTATTTCCAGATGACGTCTGCGCCTGTCATTTTGCCGCAGGTCACAGTGATGACGCCATCCTGTGTGCTATGCCTGTAACGTACTTTGTTGGCGCCGTCAAACCTGGTGAGCAGATCCGGATTGTCATAAAAACTTGCCGGCAGAAAGGTCGTTATCATAAAAACACCGTCAGAGATCACGCAGCTGCTCCGCCAGTGATCTCGTCGTCTTTTTGCGAGTGATCTCGACAAGCCCCAGCGCAGTCATGTCGACGATGTTTGTCTGGATATGATCCTTTTTGGCGAGGCTCCTCAACTCCTGCAGCAGCGCCTCATCTTTCTGGCTGTTCTCCATATTGATGAAGTCGACCAGTATCATTCCCGTGAGATTGCGCAGCCGGATCTGGTACATGATCTCGCAGGCTGCCTCAAGGTTGATCTGATAGATATACGCTGCACTGTCTTTTTTGGAGATGTTCTTTCCGGAGTTGACGTCGACCACATACATTGCTTCCGTCTTTTCAATGATCAGATAGGCGCCGGATCGGAGCCAGACTTTCTTGGAGAGCAGTTCGTCCAGCTGTGTCTCCACACGGTAAAGCTTGTTCAGCGGGTAGGTTTCATCCCGATACAATGAAATGCCGGCGAGCTGTTCGGGCAGATAGACCGCCGCAAATTCCTTGATCTCGTCAAATATCTGTGCGTCATCTGTCACGATCCGCTCGAATACGATTCCCGCATCGCGCATGCTCGTCAGATAAGGCGGCGCGGCATGTGAGATGCGGCTGTAGCATGTCCTGTGGCTGCCATCCTGGATCAGTGTGGACATTTTGCTGCACAGGTATCGGATCTCGTCTGAGACGGGCTGCAGCTCGTCTTGTGACGTGTCCGTCGCGGCTGCGGCATCAAAATCAGTGTCCGCATCAGGAAGGATCGCTGCGGCATCGTGCAGGAGACTTGCCGCATTTGTCCGAATGACGACACCGTAGTCGATATCCTGCGGAATGACATTCCGCAGCCGTTCCCTCTCGGATCTGGAACACTTCTTGGAGACGCCTTTGTAGGTGTTGCCGCAGGAAATGACGCTGTATTTGCCTGCCAGAGACAGATTGGCGGTAAACACAGGTTCCTTTGTCCGCACGGCTTCCTTTTCGAGCTGTACCAGGATCTCATCTCCAGCCAGGATCCTGCCATCGAACCTGCGGTTTGTCAGGATGGGACTGTAGTCTGCGGGAATGGGCAGATAGCCCTTCTGGTCAGGCATATAGTCTATAAATGCCGCATTGAGCTGTCTTACCACATTTTTTACTTTGGCGACAAAGATATCTCCGATCGTGATATTGTCTGTATTTTTGGCAGAATGGACGAAGCTGACGGCATCCATTCTGTTTGTCCGGGCATCAAATACAAATGCCAGCACACCGCTTCCGTATTTGGTTATGATATAGCGCATCCCGTTCATCAGTAATCGCTCCCCACAAATCCAAGCGGTTTTAGCTGCATGTCCGCCGGGGTACCGACATTGGTGTAGGTCTCTTCTCTCGTGACCAGCAGTCCGAATTCATCAAACGCCTGATGTTTATAGTCATACAGCGCTTTGGCGACAAGGGCAGGTTTGATATTTCCTGCACTGCTCGCATCGACAGTCATGCTCAGGGTGCCGTTTTTCTCATCAAAACGGCACGCGTATATATAGGGCTTCATATCGAACGTCGACGTGCTCTTTTTCGTCTTTTTCGTCACGATGATCTCGTCTTGACCATAGAAGTCATCTATGACCGAACTGGTCAGAAAATCGGGCTGAAAGCCTTCGCGGAAAGCGATCGTATAGCCTGCCGCCGCGACACTTGCCATAGCGTTTCCGGCATTGTCGGGAAGAAGCCGCACCTCAAGGATTTTGATGCCGTCCACCATCTGGGCATTGAGCGAGTCGGCAAATTCCCCGGCGCTTGTCAGGGAATGGACTTCGATGTCCATATATTCGCCGTTGCTCTCAAGCCCTACGCCGAGCGGGGCGGCAAAGGACATGATCTGGTGCGGGCTGAAACCTGTTGAGTAGGCAATGTCGATTCCTGCGCGGCGGATCGCCTTCTGAAAATAGCGCATGACATCCAAATGCCCGATAAATCGCAGTACGCCATGCTTGGAAAATTTTACTCTTAATCTCACAACAAACCTCCTTGCATCATAGGGCTTCTGCCGCACCGCCGCGTTTTGCGAAGCATATGCCGCATTGAAATCTTGCCGCGCCGCAGGCATTGCACTGCTGCTGACAGTTCGGCGTCACCTGCTCGTCGAGTGCGCGCAGCCATTCCCGCTTTAGATATTCTTTTGAGACGCCGCAGTCGATGAAGTCCCACGGAAAGATTTCATCGAGACTGCGTTCCCGCGTCGTGTAAAAGTTTATGTCAATGCCGCATTCCGCAAACGTCTCCATCCATATATCGTGTCTGTAGTACTCGCCCCACGCGTCAAAGATACAGCCTTTCTGGTACGCCATCAGGATCGGTCTGCACAGGCGTCTGTCGCCGCGGGCGAGAATCCCCTCCATGACGCTGGCGTCGGCTTCATGCCAGTTGTATTTGATGCTCTTTTGATTCAGCTGTTCGGTGATCGCCTTTCTCGTCATGTACGCCCGCTCCAGAAACTGTTCCTTTGTGCACTGCGCAGCCCACTGGAACGGCGTAAAAGGCTTCGGGATAAAGAAGGACGTGCTGGAGACGATCTGCACTTTTCCGTTTCGCTTTTCCTTTGGAACGGTCTCATAGAAGGTGACGGCGATCTTGTTGGAAAGTTCTGCTATTTCCCGGATATCCGCCTCTGTTTCCGTTGGCAGTCCGAGCATAAAATAAAGCTTTACCCTGTTCCAGCCACCCTCAAACGCCAGGGCAGCCCCCTTGAGTATCACTTCCTCGGTCAGCCCCTTGTTGATCACATTTCTCAGCCGCTGGCTCCCGGCCTCCGGTGCAAACGTCAGACTGCTTTTCCTGACATCCTGTACTTTTTCCATGACGTCGAGCGAGAAGGCGTCGATCCGAAGGGACGGGAGGGATATATTGACCTTTTTTTCCTGGCATTTACCGATCAGAAAGCTGACGAGTTCCTCGAGCCGCGAGTAGTCGCTTGAGCTCAGTGAACTCAGCGATATCTCGTCATATCCCGTGTTGTCAAGCATTTTCACAGCGTACTCTTTGAGCATCTCCACATCGCGCTCCCGCACCGGTCTGTACAGCTGACCCGCCTGGCAGAAACGGCATCCGCGGATGCAGCCCCTCTGGATCTCCAGAACGACCCTGTCCTGCGTACATTTGATAAAAGGCACGACAGGTTTCTCGGGATAGTAGGTATCTGATACATCGGTGACGATCTCTTTCACGATCGTCCTTGGTATATCAGGGCGTGTCGGTTCGAAGGATTTGATCGTGCCGTCGCTGTGGTAGCCTGGCTCATAAAAACGGGGCACATACATTCCGGGAAGCTTTGCCGCCTCCGCCAGAAAATCCTCTCTCGACGCGCCGTCTTTCCTGCATGTTTTGTACAGATCCAGAAGACGGCGATATTGTGTCTCGCCCTCTCCAATATAGAAGATGTCAAAAAAGTCCGCGATCGGTTCAGGATTGTAACTGCAGGGCCCGCCTCCGATCACGACCGGATGTTCCCAGTTCCGCTCTGCTGCCAGCAAAGGGATCTGGGAAAGGTCCAATATCTGCAAAACATTTGTATAGCACATCTCGTACTGGAGTGTGATGCCCAGAAAATCAAAGTCCCTGACGGGGTCCTGCGATTCCAATGCAAACAGGGGGATCCCTCTTTCGCGCATGAGCGCATCGAGATCCGGCCAGGGCGAGTAGACACGCTCACACCAGGTATCTTCAAACTGGTTGAACATATCGTACAGGATCTGGATCCCGAGGTGCGACATGCCGATCTCATAGACATCGGGAAAACACATTGCAAATCGGACAGAAATGTCCATTTTATTTTTCGTCACGCTGTTCACTTCGTTTCCGATATAGCGTGCCGGTTTTTCGATTTTCAGCAGGATCTCGTCACTTAAAGCTAAATTTCTCATATAAATCCTCTTTAATCTACTGCGGAAGCTGCGGCAGGGCTGGCTGGGGAAGCATCTTGCCGTCGACATCGAAAATATAAGGGATGCCGTCGATCTCGACGATTCCTGTCTGCATGTTTCCGTTGATATCAAAATAATAAATGCTTCCGTTAATCGTCACCATGCCGATCGCCATGTGTCCGTCCGCCTCATAATATTTTGCTGTGACACCGTCGTTGAACCAGCCTGTGTACATTGCGCCGTCTGCGCCGAACAGATAAGAGAGACCGTTCAGGTTCACAGTGCCTGTCATCATGCGTCCAAGCTCGTCAAACAGGTATGTCCTTCCCTCGATCGTCTGCCACCCGGTCAATCTGTGTCCGTCCGTCATGGACAGATAATAGCTGTATGCACCGTCGTTGAACCAGCCGTATGCCATGGAGCCGTCCACGGCAAAGAGGAATGTCTGGTCTCCGATCGTCTGCCATCCTGTCTGCATGATCCCGTTCGCATCAAAGTAATAATATTTATTGTCCACGATGCTGAGCCCGGTGAGCATGTGGCCGTCTGTTGAGAAGAACCGCTTTCCGTCGGGAAAGTCAAGGAATCCGACATACATGGGACCATCCGGTGCAAAGTAGTAGAACAGTCCGTTTAAGTTCTGGAGCCCGGTGAGCATTTTGCCATCTGCGCCAAAACAGTACATTCCCGGCCCGATCGGCGTAAAGCCCACTGCCATAACGCCGTCCGGCTGCAGATAGTACATACTGTTGTCGAGTGGCAGCCATCCTGTCACCATGCGCCCGGCAGGGTCAAGATAATACTTTGCAGCACCCAGGTCGAGCCAGCCCCTCTGCATTTTGTAGTTGATATAGTAATATAAAAAGCCTTTCCTTGCAACCCAGCCCGTGTTCACGATGCTGGCGGAATAGTCCTTCAGGGCATAATCCAGATCGACATCACCGACGATCCCGGGGACACTGCCTTTGCTTGAGTACTGCCATATAGCAGCGTCGGGAATCTCGCACGCTGCTGCCCACTGGGCGACCCACTTGTCGTAAAAGACGGGGCCGATCCGGTCGCGGAACCAGCTGGTGCTGGTATAGACCATCGGATAATACCCTTCTGCCTCGATCATGGCACAGAACGTGTTTGCCATGAGAGACAATGTTTCCGGGGAAAGGGATTTCTGGACATTGTCCTCGACATCCCACACGACAGGATATGACACCTGCACATTCTGGATGGCATTCAATACGAACTGGGCCTCTGCTGCCGCCTCCTCAACACTTTTCGCGTAGGAGTAGATATATACACCCGTCTTGATGCCCGCCTGCTGCGCCGCGATCATATTGTATTGAAAGTACGGATCGATCCCGGATTTTGTACTGCCGACCTTGATAAAGGCAAACGAGACGCCGCTCTGCGCCACTGCCTGCCAGTTGATCGCTCCCTGGTATTTTGAGACATCGATCCCTTTTTCGATGGCTGCCGCCTCCGACTGAAAAGCCGGCACGCCGCACAGCATGCACACGGCAAGAAGCGCGCATAGGATCCTTGTAACTTTGTTGGCTGATCGCTGTTTTCTCATCAGTCACTTTTCCTCCCTGTATTTTAAACTTCCTTATAAACTTCCCTTTGTCGACAGCACATCCTCGATGCGCTCATCCATGGATACCGCACTGTCCAGCGCTTTCGCGAACGCTTTGAAGACAGCCTCGATCATATGGTGGCTGTTCTCTCCGCTGAGCATCCTGATATGAATGTTCATGGCTGCGCTGTAAGATACGGCATAGAAGAATTCCTTCACGAGCGATGTGTCGAAACTGCCGACCATATCATTCGGAAAATTGCAGTCAAACTGCAGATAAGGTCTGCCGCACAAGTCGACCGCGCACAGCGCCAGGGCATCGTCCATCGGCAGGATAAAGTAGCCGTACCGCCTGATCCCCCGCTTGTCTCCCACGGCTTCCCGGATCGCGTTTCCCAGCACAATACCAGCGTCCTCGACCGTATGGTGCCCGTCAACATGCAAGTCGCCCCTGATGTCGACCTCCAGATCAAAGAAACCGTGTCTGGCAAAGCCCTCGAGCATATGGTCGAAAAAGCCAATTCCTGTGTTGACTGATGACCGCCCTCTCCCGTCCAGATCCAGTCTCATATCGATATTTGTCTCTTTGGTCACTCTCTTCACTTCTGCGATTCTGTCCATAGTGATTCCTTTCTAGTCTGTTGCAGCTTCAAAACGCACACGGATCGAATTGGCGTGTGCCGTGAGTCCCTCCCTGCTGGCAAAAAGCTCAATATCCTCGTGTACCTTTTCCAGCGCTTCCCTGGAATAGGCGATAATGCTGGACTTCTTTACATAGTCATCGACGTTCAGCGGCGAGAAGAACTTTGCCGTACCATTGGTCGGCAGGACGTGATTGGGACCGGCATAGTAATCCCCGAGCGGTTCTGAGGAGTACTCTCCGAGGAAGATCGCACCGGCATTCCGGATCCGCGTCATCGTGTCAAACGGATTTTGGGTCAGGATCTCGAGATGTTCTGAAGCGATCTCGTTGGCTGCCTCGATAGCCGTCTCCATATCGGGAGCCACGAGGATATATCCGTAATTGTCAAGTGATTTCTGGATGATCTCCCTGCGCTCAAGCACTCTCAGGAAGCCGTCGACCTCCTCAGATACTTTTTGGGCGAGGGTTTCGCTCGTAGTGACCAGTATTGCCGATGCCAGTTCGTCGTGCTCTGCCTGGGACAGCAGGTCTGCCGCCACATACCGCGGCGTAGCACTCTCGTCGGCAAGCACCAGGATCTCGGAAGGACCGGCGATCGAGTCAATGCTGACATGCCCATACACAGCGCGCTTTGCGAGTGCCACATAGATGTTGCCGGGACCGACGATCTTATCGACTTTCGGGATCATCTCCGTCCCGTAAGCGAGTGCGGCGATCGCCTGCGCGCCGCCAGCCTTGAAGATGGTGTTGACGCCTGCTATATCTGCCGCGACGAGCGTTGCGGGATTGACTTTTCCGTCGGCGCCCGCAGGCGTGGTCATGACAATGTTAGGGACACCTGCAACTTTGGCAGGGACAACATTCATGAGCGTTGTCGACGGGTAGGCAGCCTTTCCGCCGGGGACATATACACCGACATTCTGCATCGGGGTGATCTTCTGTCCCAGTATCGTGCCGTCCTCCCTGGCGTCAAACCAGCTGCTTCTCTTTTGTTTTTCATGGTATGTACGGATGTTGGCGGCAGAATCGCACATCACTTTTATAAAATGTGCGTCCAGTTCCTGGTAAGCCGCATCGATCTCCGCCTGGGTCACTTGAAAAGTCTCCCTTGTTGTGGTACATTTATCAAATTTCAGGGAGTACTCAAAGACGGCATCCTCCTTGCGTGTCTTGACATTCTCGATGATATCCGCCACGACTTTCTCGTAATCACCGTAGTCGTTCGTACTTCTCTTCAATAGATCTTCAAGCAGATTCTGCTTTGTCTCATCTGTTAATCTTACAATTCTCATTTTTGCCTCCTTCCTCCGCCTTGTCCTGACACAAATATCAGGCACTGTTTTTCACTGTTATCTACGCGACGCTGTACCAGTACTCCGTCCTCACACGTTGTCTTTCAGTGCCTGCAATATCTTTTTGATCCGCTCCGCCTCCATTTTCATGCTGACCTGGTTGACGATCATACGCGCAGAGAGCGGACAGATCTCCTCCAGGACTTCCAGTCCGTTTTCTTTTAAGGTAGAGCCTGTCTCCACAATGTCGACGATGACATCGCTGAGTCCGACGATCGGTCCAAGTTCAACAGATCCGTTCAGTTTGATGATGTCTACTGTCTGGTGTTTCTGATTGTAGAAATATTCCTTGGCAATCTTGGGATATTTGCTTGCCACGCGGATCATCTCATGGTGCTGCAGCAGTTCTTTCGCCGAGGCAGGACCGCACACACACATCCGGCACCTGCCAAAGCCAAGGTCGAGAACCTCGTACACGCGTCTGTTCTCCTCCAAAATAGTATCGCTGCCCACGACGCCGATGTCTGCCGCGCCGTATTCCACGTAGGTCGGCACATCCGAACCTTTTGCGAGGAAAAAACGGAGCTTGAGCGCTTCGTTGACAAAGATAAGCTTTCTGGAGCCTTTGTCTTTCATCTCCTCGCAGGTAATGCCTATCTTTTCGAGAAGTGCCAGTGTCTGATCCGCCAGCCGCCCCTTACCGAGCGCAAAGGTAAGGTACCGCATGTCTTTTGTATGTCCCTCCATATCCAATACCCTCCTTCTTATATTGAGATAACCTCAGAAAAATTGTTGTCTGCGGCAAATTTCTCATACTGTTCCATAGACTGTTCCCGCCTCATCAGCACCGCGGAGCATCCCTGTTCCCGATAGCTTTTCGCTTTTGCTACGGCGCTGCCAAAATCACCTGTATACAGGAGCAGGATATTTTGGTTCTCAGGCTCAGGGCAGATCTTCTGTCTGGTAAGTGCCGTCACAAGGTCGTCGATCATGACAACAAATCCGGTTGCAGGTGCGGGTTTGCCGAACTTTTCCAGGAGATTGTCGTATCTGCCGCCCTTTGCAATCGCGCTTCCGGCCTGGTAGGTATAGGCGTTGAAAATGATACCGGTGTAATAATTGTACTTGCTGACCATCGCAAGGTCAAAGGATATGTACCGGTCCACGCCGTAGACCTTTAACCGCTCATACACCTGCTTCAACCGCTCGATCGCCTTCTGGGAACGCGGGTTGTCGGAAGCCTCCAGCGCCCGGTCCAGGATTTCATACGAACCGAACAGACTGTTCACACCGAGAAGCGCCTGTATGGACCGTTCTGGTATGTTTTTGTCCAGCAGGAGTTCCTGGGCGCCAAATTCATTCCTGTTTGATATGAATCCGCGCAGCGCGAACTCTGTTTCCTCATCAAGCTGTGCATGTGCGCACAGTCCCTTAAAGTAGTCGATCTGTCCTACGGACACCTGGAATTCTTTCAGTCCGGCATTCGACAGCGCTTCCACGAGCATCGCGATCATTTCGGCGTCCGCTTCCGGCGAGCCGTCGCCGAGCAGCTCCGCGCCCATCTGCGTCGTCTCTTTCAGTTTTCCCTGCAGATCGCTGGTATTGATAAAGTTATTTCCCATATAGCAGAAACGCAGCGGAATGTTCTCGACCGGAAAATACTTGGCGGCACACCTTGCTATGGAAGGCGTAAAGTCCGGTCTGAGCACCAGCGTGTTTCCCTCCTTGTCAAAAAATTTGTACAGCTCCTTGGAGGGCGTCGTGCCGATCTCACGGCTGAACACATCAAAAAATTCAAAGGTTGGCGTCTGGATATCCTGATATCCGTAGCTGTGGAGTTTCTCGCCAAACAGTTTCTGGACAGTCTGTTTGCTGGCATATTCCTTTCCGTAGATGTCCCGCACGCCCTCGGGCGTATGTACGAGTCGTTTTCCTGCAAATTCCATAGTGCATCCTTTCTGATATCATTTACTTTAGCAGATTAACGTGCTACTTCGCTAACGAATTAACACAGCGCATTAAACGAAGTATACACTTTTTTGTCTGTCATGTCAACCGTTGTTATTTTCCCGATCATTTAGATCGAGTTGTATCATATCCAGATAAGGCACAATCTGTCCGCCTCTGTGTTTCATGAAATAGGGATCCTTCAATTCCTCAAACCGGAAGCTCTTCCTGCCGCCGTTCTCCATCCTGTCCCAGAACACATTCAATTCACGGATACTCATATAGTACATGACATCGCGCGCCGTGAAATAGATCAGAAAAAACGCAATGCCGCCCTGCCTGTCAAAATCCCGCATGAACTGGACCTGGTGCGGATGGATCTTCTGGAGCGTGAACAGATCGACCGCACACTCCTTGGCATCAAAACAGACAGGGATTCCCTGGACGACGCCGATGTAGTCGACCGTGCTCTTCTGGTCAAAGTAGGCGAGTGTGATATGGCGGGTTTCCTTGTCGATCGTGATCGGCGTGATCGGCGTTGGCACCTTCTGGATCAGAGCCAGCCCGCTGTCCCTGTACTTTTGATTTGTCATGTTGACCATCTCTTCCAAAAGGGAACCGCGGAGTCCTCTGGAATTCCATGTAGACATACGATATGCTCCTTCTATACTGGTTCACTACTTTACTGCAGCAGTTCCCTGAATATCGCAGGGGGCGGGCATTCCACTACCCTGCCGGATGTCTCCGGGAACGTGTGGTCAGAGGTGACTGGAAACACCAGTTTGTGCGCATGCAGCAGCTGGCTGTGCACTCCCCTTCCGGCATACGTCTGATTCGTACCGGCATCGCCGTACTTGGCATCTCCTATGATCGGGTGCCCCAATGCAGACAAATGGGCGCGGATCTGGTGCGTCTTTCCGGTGAAAAGCTGTACTTCGAGCAGTGTTATGCCGTTGGCTGTATGTACGGACCGGAAGGCGGTGTCGATATACACGGTGTCCCCTTTGTATCTGTCGGGGATATCCGCTTCGCTGTGATAAACTGTCACCTTGTTTTGGCGTGTATCTTTGTACAGATAGCCTGTCACACGCTCCCCGATGACCATCCTGCCCGAAACGATACAGTAGTAATATTTCTCAAGCGATTTGTCCTTGATAATGCGGCTCAGATACTGGCTCCCTGCAAGGGTTTTTCCGCAGACCACCATCCCGGAGGTATTGCGGTCGAGTCTGTTGCAGACGGAGGGCTTGAAGGTTGCCAGCGAATCTGCCGTGACCTTGTGCTGCGAAAGCAGATAGCCTGTCAGCCATTCATTGACGCTGACTGCATCCGGCGCTGATTTCTGTGACAGGACACCGGACGGTTTATCAACGATCAGGATATTGTCATCCTCATACAAAATATGTAGATCCGCCAGCTCCTGGTAGGCGCGGGTATACTGTGAGGGACTGACATTGCCCGCGTCCGTTTTTGTGCTGAACTTTTCAAAGGTTTCATTCGCGATGAAAAAGCGCACCTCATCACCGAGGCACAGTTTTTCCCTGCCGTCAGCCTTTCTTCCGTTCAGCACGATATTCTTTTTCCGCAGCATCTTGTATATAAAACTGTCCGGCGCATTTTTCAACAGTTTTTTCAAATATTTGTCAAATCGCTGCCCTGATTCATTTGTAGAAACGTTTGTCACGATCATATGTACCTGCTCCGCTGTTTATCATTGTATCATAAGGAGATGTCGCACAGGAGAGCCAGAAGCTCCGGCTCCCTTTTGCCTGGCTCCAAAGATTGCAGCTGCACCAGTCGCTCCACAAAGCGCGCTTTCTCATGAAAGATTTTGACAGTGATGTTCTTGAAACCGTTCTGTTTCAGGATCCCCTGAATGTGCTCTTCGCAGGCGGAGGCATTGCAGTCCGGAAACTCCGTGTAGCCGATCAGACTGCCGGCGCGCACGGCAAAACAGTTGATCGGGAAATCAGACCGATACGAAGTCAGATACAGGCTGTAGATGACTGGCACGCTGCTCTCCTGCCCGGAGATCTCCTGATAGACCGTCTCGCTGAACCTCGGTATTTTGAAGTACATGACAACCGACACGAGACTTTTGCTCGAGGGCAGCAGCCCCAGAACAGCGACGATCGTCAGGAGGTTTTCCTTTTGACCTGTGGAAAAATATCCTAACAGAAACACTGCGATCGATATCAAAAAATATGCCGCTGTTCGCATGATCACTCTCTTTCGTTCGTAGGGAGGATACCCAAATTCCCCTTTTCTCTGCCTTGGTATGTTCATCTGCTGTCTCCTGATTTACAATGTATTCTATAACAATAGCTCTGTACGCGATGCCGAAACCTGTGATCCTATTTCAAGTGCCGCATCACCTTCATAAGGACGCTGTGCGGAATGATTTTTGCTGCGATATCGAAACTTCTGATCCACGCGCTGTACACTGATTTTTCGTGTCTGTGGTAAGAGTCCGCGATCGCCCGCTCCACTACCTGGTCTGCGCGGACAAGCGTCAGTTTCTTCACTGCAAGGGTGCTGCCGTTTTTTTCCGCAATGTCAAAGAAAGGGGTGTCTACCGGACCGGGGCATACCGCGGTCACATAGATCTCCTTTGAGCGGAGTTCCTGGTTCAGCGCTCTGGAAAAACTGTGTACATAGGATTTTGTTGCCGCGTACACTGCAAAGTTTGGCTGGGGCAGGAACGCCGCGCTGGAAGCGAGCTGTATGATCCTGCTGTTCCTTTGCATGTAGGGGATGCACAGATATGTCATCCGTGTCAGCGCTTTGCAGTTCACATCTATCATACCAAGTTCTTCACCGATATTGGAAGTGGAAAATGCTCCCATAATGCCGTACCCGGCACAGTTGACCAGCATCCGGATAACCGGCTTCTCGTCGGCGAGCAGTTTTTCGAGACGCTCCATCTGTTTCTCATCCGTGACATCCATGTCAAGAATGCGCGTCGTATGTTCGAGGTACTGCGCTACTTCGAGCATCTCCTTCTTGCGGCGCGCGATCAGCCAGATCTCGTCGATCTTCTGAAAAATATTGTCCAGCTGCAGCGCAAATTCCACGCCAAGACCGGAGGAGGCTCCTGTTATTATAATGATGTTCATATTCTGTTCCTTCCTTAAAGCTTTTTCTTATTTTACCCGGATCCGCTCCCGACCATTCGCCATGATCCGTAACAATGATCTTTTTACAGTGCCTAATGTCCTCTGGTCACATTCTTTTGTTTGTGCATATTCCGAATGGTTTTCGTCTTTTTTTGTTTCTGCGTGTCTTTTTTCCTGACTGTCTGCGCATGCATGTTCTTCCTGTTTTGCCGGGGATCGTTCTGCATGATCCCGTCTGCCGGTTTCCGCGGTCTGATCAGACATTTCCTGCCGTAGCCGATCAGATCCTCGCGTCCCGCAAGTGTCAGTGCTTCCCGCACAAGATCGTGGTTTTTGGGGTTGCGATACTGGATCAGCGCGCGCTGCATCGCTTTTTCATGCGGATTTCTGCACACATAAACCGGCTTCATGGTCACAGGATCTACGCCTGTATAGTACATCACGGTCGATATCGTTGATGGCGTAGGATAAAAGTCCTGCACCTGTTCGGGCATGTAACCGATATCCCTCAGATACTCGGCAAGTGCAACAGCCTCCCTCAGTGTGGACCCGGGATGTGATGACATCAGGTATGGCACCAGGAATTGGTTTTTGCCGATCTGTTGATTCAGTCTGCGGTATTTTTCGGTAAACGCCTCGTACACAGCGTTCTCCGGCTTTCCCATTTTGGACAGAACAGTGTCGCAGATGTGCTCCGGCGCTACTTTAAGCTGTCCGCTGATGTGATGTTCGACAAGCTCCCGGAAAAACGTATCGTCCTTGTCCAGCATCAGATAATCGAACCGTATTCCGGAGCGCACGAACACCTTCTTGACATTCGGAAGCTCTCTCAGCTTGCGCAGGAGCGACAAGTAGTCGGAATGATCCACTTCAAGATTGGGGCACGGCTTCGGACACAGACATTGCCTGTGCCTGCACACGCCGGCCTGCAGCTGTTTTTTGCAGGATGGCTGTCTGAAATTCGCCGTCGGACCGCCCACGTCGTGGATATATCCCTTGAAATCCTGATCCTGCGTGATGCGCACTGCCTCCGCCACAATGGATTCGTGGCTGCGCACCTGCACCGTCCGCCCCTGGTGGAACGTGAGGGCACAGAAATTGCATCCGCCAAAGCAGCCCCGGTTGCTGATCAGGGAAAATTTGATCTCGGCGATCGCCGGCACGCCGCCCTGCGCCTCGTAGGAAGGATGATATGTCCGCTGGTACGGGAGCGCGTAGACATCGTCCATCTCCTGCACAGAAAGCGGTTCCTGCGGGACGTTCTGCACGACATACACGCCGTTTGGATAAGGCTCTACCAGCGTCCTCCCGTTAAACGGATCCGTGTTGTCATACTGTATTTTGAAGCTTTTTGCATACTGCAGCTTATCCGCCATCATTTCATCATAGGATGGCAAAAGCTCATAGTCGTATAGACCGGAGATATCCTTTGTCTTGTATACGGTTCCCGCGATAAAGGACAGATCTCGCACCGCGATGCCGCTGTTCAGGGCATCGGCGATCTCAATGATCGACTTTTCGCCCATGCCGTACGACAGGATGTCTGCCTGGCTGTCGAGCAGGATCGACCGCTTGAAGGAATCAGACCAGTAATCATAATGCGCCATACGCCGGAGGCTTGCCTCGATGCCCCCGATAATGATCGGGATGTCCTTATATTTCCTGCGGATGAGATTGCTGTATACGACCGTGGCATGATCCGGCCGTTTGTACGTGGCTCCGCCGGGGGTGTAGGCATCTGTCTCACGATGTTTTTTTGATACATAGTAATGGTTCACCATCGAATCCATATTTCCCGAGGAGACCAGAAAACCAAGCCGGGGCGTGCCCAGCAGCGTGATGCTCTCATCATCCTTCCAGTCAGGCTGGGATATGATCCCGACGTGATATCCGTGGGAACAGAGGACGCGGGTGATGATCGCGTGTCCAAAGGACGGATGATCCACATAGGCATCCCCCGTGACATATATAAAATCCAACTGTTCTATTCCAAGTTCCTGAACCTCTTCCATTGTCATTGGAAGAAAACCATTCGCAAGTGACAATACTCCACCCTCCCTTGTGCTGATAACCCTATGTTTCTAATGACTTGCTTTCAGATCGGCGATCTCTTTTTCTGAGAGCGGTCTGTAGGAACCCCTGGGCAAACCAGGATCCAGCGTCAGCGTCCCCATCGAAAGCCGTTTCAGGTAAGTGACAGAGCCGCCGACTGCCTGGACCATTCTCTTGACCTGATGAAACCTTCCTTCCGTTATGGTGAGCTCCAGCGCGTACGAGTCCACCGACTGGGAGACCCGCCGAACTTTCGCAGGCAGGGTGAGCGCCTCGTCCCCGATATCTACGCCGCACTCCAGCGAGGCGATCCCGTCCGCGGTGAGCACGCCGGAGCACTCCGCATAGTACGTTTTTTCTACATGTTTTCTGGGCGAAAGCAGCCTGTGTGCCAGATCCCCGTCGTTCGTGATCAGCAAAAGCCCTTCCGTGTCCTTGTCAAGCCGCCCCACGGGAAACAAATCTTTTCCGACGGCATCGGACAGCAGCCCCATCACGGTGGGTTCGCGGTTGTCCTTTGTGGCAGTGACAACCCCCGCAGGCTTGTGGAGCATGTAGTAATACAGGTTTTGATATGCGAGCACTTGACCCATATATACCACAGTGTCCCGCTTTTCGTCCAATTTGTGATCGGGACTCCTGACAGGCATGCCATTGACAGACACAAGCCCTTTTTTGACAGCTTCCTTGATCTGGCTCCGCGTGCCAAGCTGCATATCGCATAAAAATTTGTCCAGCCTCATACCACAAGTCCTCCCGATCATCAATTCAGACACATAATTTGGGCAGATCCCTTATAAAATGTAACAGACACAGATTCCGGCGGACGCGGAGGTTTCGTATGCTGTTCAAAACGTTGGCGTATCTTCTGCTCATCATCATCATACTCGGAAAGCCCGAGGCTGCGTTCCAGTACGCCTATGAGGGGCTTTACCAGTGGGCAGCCAGAATGGTCCCGACCCTTTTTCCCTTTATGATGATCAGTTCCATCATGGTGTACAGCGGCGCTGCCCTGGAGCTTGGCACTATGCTCAACCATGTGCTCAGCAGGATCTACCGATACAGCAGCTATGGCCTGTATGCAATATTCATGGGGTTCTTCTGCGGGTTTCCCATGGGTGCCAAGGTCGTCAGCGACTTGTATGAAAAGGAAAAGATCAGCAGATCCGAGGCTGATACCCTGCTTGCATTCTGCAATAACATAGGTCCGGCATATTTTATGGGGATCATCATGCCGATATTGCATGAGTGCGGGTATCACAATACACTGCCTTTTGTGTTTGGGATGTACGGCATCCCTGCGATCTACGGGATCGTGATAGGACGCCTGCGCGCTGCAAAGAACGGGCTGCCCGATACGCCCCCTGCCAGCGTGCAGCCCCTCAGCTCCGATGCCCCCCGGCTCTCTCTCGCCGCGACACTGAAAAAATCGTGCATGGACAACACACAGGCGCTCATCATACTGGGCGGCTATATTACCTTTACCAATGCATTTCGGATCTTTCTGGATCTGATCCCGGTCTCTGTCAGCAGCAGGAAACTTCTGTCGAGTTTTCTCGAGATCATTGGCGGCGTCCAGGCAGTTTATACGACTGCGCTTTTGCCGGGCCAGAAAGTATTCTGGATCATGACAGCCCTGTGTTTCGGCGGTGTTTCCTGCATCCTGCAGACGAGCAGCTTCCTGGAAAGATCAGGACTGTCGGTCAGCCGTTACATGAAACACAAAGTGCTGACCACCCTGATCTCCGCGGTATATTATTTTGTGCTGACCATGAATCATTGACTCAGGCTTATGACATTTGATTCCGTGCTCCGGTCATACAGATTATAGGCTTTGAAGATCAGCGAATCCTTTCTGCCGTACCCCATGTTGACGGACACTGTCACGGTGGGACTGCCCTTTGCCCACGGCTGCAGTGCGGACCACGTCAGACCGTTGTCGTAAGAGTAGGAATAATACTGGATCACGGATTCCGTGTCGACTGCCGTCAGCTCCACTGTCGCGTATTTTCCCGTCTGGTCGTACTTGATCAGATCAGCGGTGACATACAGGGGCGGCGTGGTGTCGTTGCACACACGGCTCGACGGGACCGGGACAGCGAGCGGTGCGTAACCGCTGTAATCTGTCTTGCCGTCCTTTGACACGAGCCCCAAATATCTGGCGACGGCTTCCGCATCCCGCACACCGAATTCCCTCAGCAGTTCAGGCGACTGCATATAGGGTGCATCATTGATGTTGTCCACATGACAGTGTTCCACAATGACTGCGGGGATATTGCGGAGACTGCTCTCGCGGATGATGCCATAGTAGTCGGATCTGCCGTTACTGCCGATCCTGGTCTTGATACCGCGGTTAAATAGTCCCATCTCCTCAAACTGTGTCAGAAATTCATTGGCAGCAGAGTATCCCTGACTGTACAGCTTTCCGGTTGACGGTACCCACACTTCGCTCCCGTAGAGGGAATGGGACAGGGACATGTTGAAGTGCAGCGAATAGAGAAAGTCCGCATCCACGCTGGCGGCAAACTCAGCCCGCTCTTTGAGGGACATATCAATGTCTTCGGTATGTGTCAGATACACTTGCACGTTCTGGTACTTTTCCAGCTGCTCCTTCATGTGCAGGGCGACAGTCATCGTGTAGGTCTTCTCCGGGATCGGCAGATAGTCCGTGCCGAGATTGCTGCCGCCGTGTCCGGGATCAATGACCACTATGATCGGTTCTGCCGCCGCCGCACGGCGTACGGACAGCGCCGACAAAGGTATCGCTGCCACGGCAACGCTCAAGATGAGCGCTATTGCTTTTTTGAATGATATTCTCATCAGGTTCCTCCTCCAAATCCAGGTACAAATTCAATTAACCCACAGGAAAAACTGTGGGCTGGCAGAAAAAACACAACACAATTTCAGATCGTGGTAATCTCCGTCCCTGCGCCGTCGGCGGCCTGTGCCGCCTCGACGATCTCATCCACCGGAACAAGTTCAGCGCGGTTTGAGGTGACAACATGGTCGATCTCCTGCAGATGTCCGATCATCGTATTGTAGTCGCGCGTGGAGATTTCGATGGACTGTTTCAATATATTTTCAAGATTGGCGAGCATGCTGTCTGTGTACTGCATTGCCGCGGATTTCATACTGTTGGCTTCGATCATTGCGTTGTCTATGACTTCCTGAGCCTGCTGGGTAGCCATCGCGACGATATTCTCTGCCTGTGCGTACGCCTCCTGCATGATCTGGTGTTCGCTTACCAGTTCTGTCGTCTGGACTTCTGCGTTGTCGATCAAAGCCTGCGCCTTCTGTCTGGCATCGTTCAGGATCGCTTCCTTGTTGGAGATGATCTTCTGATAGCGCTTGATCTCCTCCGGTGTTTTCATGCGCAATTCGCGCAGAAGATCGTCGATCTCCGCCTTGTTTACCATGATCACATCTGTCGAAAATGCCTTGTATTTGCAGTTATCTATGTACTCTTCGATCTCGTCAATCAACTGCTCTATTCTGCTGCTCATATTATTCCTCCATATATATTCGCCCCGCTGTCTGTATCAACGAGGTTTACTCCGTTCTCATTTTGCTGAATTTGTCATATACAAGTCTGGCTACAAAATCCGGGACACACTGCGAGATATCACCGTTAAACGCAGCGATTTCCTTTACACTGGAGGAACTCAGATACGCGTACTCGAGGCTTGTCGTCAGAAATACAGTATCAAGTTCCCCGCCCGACAGCATTCGGTTTGTCTGGGCAGTCTGTAGTTCATATTCAAAGTCCGTGATAGCACGCAGCCCGCGCACTGAAATGTGGACATTTTTCTGCCTTGCATAGTCAATGAGAAGCCCATTAAAAGAATCCACTGTCACATTCGGCAGATTCCTGGTCGCTTCTCTTAATATACTAACACGTTCTTCGACAGAAAACAACGCATTCTTTGCCTTATTGTCCAAAACGCTCACCGTCAGCTCGTCAAACATCTTTGATGCGCGCTTGATGATGTCAAGGTGTCCAAGGGTCATAGGGTCAAAACTGCCCGGATAGATCGCAGCATTCATGATATCTCATTTCCTCCCGATTTTATACACTTTTCTGCATGAAAATGTGCTTGTTTGTCTTGTATCTTTTATCCTTTGTGATGGTAAATCCCAGTGAATCTGCATACTCAAAAGAAGTATTCAGCGCGGATTCTATGATGATCAGCGTATCTTCTCCCACGCAGGGAGCATCCCGCAGGATCTCCAGAACCTTCCTGTCATACCCCTGGTCGTATGGCGGATCGAGAAATATGATATCGGCAGTCTCCCTGATGCCGCCCCGGAGTGCGGCGAAGACATCCTGTTTCAGCACGACAGACTTGTCCGTCAGATGTGTGTGTTCGATATTATCTGTGATACATGCGATCGCTTTCGAATTGTTTTCAACAAAATAAGCCTTCCTTGCCCCGCGGCTCAGCGCTTCGATACCAATGCCGCCGCTCCCCGAGAAGAGATCTACAAATACGGCATCCGGCAGATAGGGCATGAGCATGTTGAAAAGCGTCTCCTTGATCCTGTCCGCCGTAGGCCGCGTGTCTAAACCGTCGGGCGTCTTTAGCAAAAGCCGCCTTGCCGTTCCTGCAATTACTCTCATATGATCCTCCATCAGTGTACCGGCTGACCGCTCTGGTATCAGACAGTACACTGTTTCCTTTTCGATTAACCTATAGCCTGTGTAATATCATGACAGCCTGACGGCTGTAGTATATCATTATACTCTAATTTTGGTTCCTTTGGTATCTCTTTTATTAACTTTTAATCTGTTTATCGGTATATTTTTGTCCTTGTACGGGATCGTACCTTCGGAACCGGGCTGGCAGTAATGAACGCTCTCGATATGATCATCGGCTCCCAGCCGCATGCCGCGCACGCCGACTGCGGTTTTTTTGAGTTCCGAGATCTCGTCGGTGTCAAATCTCAGGAAATAACCGTTCTTGCTCTGCAGGATGATGTGCTGGTGTTCTGTCACGATTTCGATATCGAGCAGCTCGTCATCCTCGCCGAGCTTGGTGGCGGCTACAGTGCGCTTTGTCACGTCAAACTCCCCGCCGCTCACGATCTTGCACATGCCCTGTCTTGTGACAAAGAGCAGGCGGTACAGATTCAGCTCCGACTGGCTGGCAATATTGACGATCTCCTCCGTGCCGGAGTTGAAATTGCTGATATTGTCGACGGGCAGCCCCTTGTCCCGGAATTTGCCGAAAGGAATATCGGCTGCCTTGATCGTATGGAGCTGCCCGGTGTTGGTGAACAGGCAGATCCTTCCTGTATTGCGGCATTTCACGACATACTTGAAATCCGTGTGCGCCGCATCCTTGTTCCGCTCGTAGGTGTTCATATCGATGGTCTTGCAGTAGCCGAATCTGTCCATGAGGAACATGATATCCATCTCCTCGAGTTTTTTCTCCTCGTAGACTGCCTCCTCCGCGTTCTCAATGCGGGTTCTGCGCTTGCGCGAATACTCTTTTTTCAGCGTGTCAAGTTCCTGTATGATGACCTGTGCCATGGAATCACGGCGGTCGAGAATGTCCTCATATTTGTAAATGTTGGCGTTTGTTTCCTTGTTCTCCGCCATGAGCGCCTCGATCTCCAGACCGATCAGTTTGTACAGGCGCATATCCAGAATGGCATTTGCCTGCTTTTCCGTAAAGTTTAACTGCTGCGCCATCAGGGAGGACTCTTTTGACCGGAACCGGATCCCGTCCGTGACGCCGCTTGTCAGACAGTTTTTGACCATCGTTCTGTCCTTGGAGCCGCGCAGGATCTCGATGATAAGGTCTATGATATTGCACGCCCGGATCAGACCTTCCTGGATCTCTCTCTTCTCGAGCTCTTTGTTCAGGAGCGTTGTGTATTTCCGGGTGGCGATCTCATACTGGAAAGCCACATTCTGCGCGATGATGCTCTTTAGCCCGAGCGTCTCCGGCCTCCCGCCCGCGATCGCGATCATGTTGACACCGAAAGTATCTTCCAGGCGCGTTTTTTTGTACAACAGATTCTTGAAGTTTTCTACGTCCGTGTCCTTTTTCAGCTCTATGACGATGCGGATTCCCTCCTTGGAGGACTGGTTGGAGATGTCGAGTATCTCGGGCGCTTTCTTCTGCTCGTACAGTGCGGCGACATCCTGCAGGAACTTTCCGATGTTTGCGCCGATCATCGTGTAAGGGATCTCCGTGATCACCAGATTCAGCTTCCCGCCCTTTGCCTTTTCCACATCGACTTTGCCGCGCAGCTTGATCTTTCCGACACCGGTCTCATAGATGGACAACAGATCATCCTTGTTGCAGACGATGCCGCCCGTAGGGAAATCAGGCCCCTTCACATACTTCATCAGCTCGCGCGTGGTGATGTTTTCATTCAGCATGTACGCCTTTGTCGCGTCGATGATCTCCCCCAGATTGTGCGGCGGGATGCTCGTGACCATGCCCACGGCGATTCCCTCGGATCCGTTGACGAGCAGATTGGGAAAACGACAGGGGAGGACACTCGGCTCCTTCTCTGTCTCGTCAAAGTTCGGGACGAAATCAACGACATCTTTGTCGAGGTCTGACAGAATGGCATCCTGTGTGATCTTCTGCAGCCGAGCCTCCGTATATCGCATGGCTGCGGCACCGTCGCCTTCGATATTGCCGAAATTTCCGTGTCCGTCGATCAGCGGGATCCCTTTCTTAAAATCCTGTGTGAGGACGACCAGCGCATCGTAGATCGAACTGTCGCCGTGCGGATGGTACTTACCCATTGTGTCTCCGACGATGCGGGCGCTCTTTCGATAGGGACGGTCGTACCTGATCCCCAGTTCGTGCATATCATATAAAGTACGCCGCTGCACCGGCTTCAGACCATCCCTGACGTCAGGCAGCGCCCTCGCGATGATGACGCTCATGGCATAGTCGATGAAGGACCGCTGCATGGTCTCCGCGTACTCGGTTTTTATAATTCTCTCTTCCATTTGCTATATGCTCCTTATATGTTACTGTTCACCCAGCCATCAGCGGAGTGGACCGCGCGCCGTATTGGGTTTATCATATATCGAGTTCCGCCTCCGTCGCGTGTTCATAGATGAAAGTCCGCCGCGGCAGGACATCTGTCCCCATCAGCAATTCCGTGATCTCGGACGCCATGCGGGCATCCTCGATCTCGATCTGTTTCAGGATCCTGGTCTCGGGATTCAGGGTCGTCTCCCAGAGCTGTTCCGCATCCATCTCGCCAAGCCCCTTATACCGCTGCAGGGTGAATGATCCCTTGTGTGTCTTGCGGTATTTTTCAAGTGCCTTTTCATCATAGAGGTACTCTTCCTTTCCCTTTGCGGGCATTGCCTTGTACAGAGGCGGCATCGCGATGTAGATGTGGCCTTCGTAGATCAGTTCCGGCATAAAACGGTAAAAAAGCGTGAGCAGGAGGTTGCTGATGTGTGCGCCGTCCACGTCGGCATCCGCCATGATCACGATCTTGTTGTAGCGGAGCTTGGAAATGTCGAAGTCGTTGCCGTAGCCTTCCGAAAAGCCGCAGCCAAAGGCGTTGATCATCGTCTTGATCTCGGCGTTTGCCAGCACCTTGTCGATGCTTGCCTTCTCGACGTTGAGGATCTTTCCGCGGATCGGCAGGATCGCCTGATAATTTCTGTTGCGCGCAGTCTTTGCACTGCCCCCGGCGGAATCTCCCTCGACGATAAAGATCTCACACTTGCTGTAGTCTTTGGACTCACAGTTTGCGAGCTTTCCGTTTGAATCAAAAGAAAACTTCTGTTTGGTGAGCATATTCGTCTTTGCCTTTTCCTCCGTCTTGCGGATCTTTGCCGCTTTCTCGGCGCAGGAAATCACGCTCTTTAGCACCTCGACATTCCTGTCAAAATAGTGCGGGACTTCATCTCCCGTCACTTTGCTCACAGCCTTGGAGGCATCCTGGTTGTCGAGCTTTGTCTTGGTCTGCCCCTCGAAACGCGGCGCCGGATGTTTGATGGACACGACGGCTGTCATGCCGTTGCGCACGTCGGCGCCTGTGAAATTGACGTCCTTCTCCTTCAAGATATTGAGTTCACGCGCGTAGTTGTTGATGATCGTCGTGAACATCGTCTTGAATCCGGTCAGGTGCGTGCCGCCCTCCGCGTTGTATATGTTGTTGCAGAAGCCAAGCACGTTTTCGTGAAATTCATTGACGTACTGGAACGCGCATTCCACGGTGATATTCTCGCTGACACCTGTAAAATATATGATATCGTGCAGTGTTTCTTTATTTTTATTCAAATCCTTGACATATCCGATGATCCCCTCCGGCTCAGAGTAGGTGATGACCTCCGGCTCCTCGCCGCGCAGGTCCGAGAAAATGATCGTGAGTTTCGGATTCAGGTAAGCTGTCTCATGGAGTCTGCTCTTCACGTCCTCCGCCTTGAACCTTGTCCTGTCAAATATCGACGGATCGGGCGTAAAATTGATGGTAGTACCCGTCTCCTTTGTCTTTCCGATCACCGGAAGAAGTCCGTCGACCAGTTCAATGACCGGATTGCCGTACTCGTATTTGTCCTGGTGGATCAGCCCGTCGCTCCTGACCGTGACGGTGAGCTGTGTCGAGAGCGCGTTGACGACGGAGGAACCCACACCGTGCAGACCGCCGCTGGTCTTGTACGCGCTGTTATCAAATTTGCCGCCTGCGTGGAGCGTCGTGAAGACGACTCTCTCCGCGCTGACCCCTTTTTGGTGCATCCCGACAGGGATCCCCCTGCCGTTGTCCGATATGGTGGCGGAACCGTCCTTCTCTAGCGTGACGCGGATCTCGCTGCACACGCCCGCGAGATGTTCGTCCACGGAGTTGTCGACGATCTCGTAGATCAGATGGTTCAATCCCTTCGTAGATACACTTCCTATGTACATGCCAGGTCTTTTCCTGACAGCTTCCAACCCCTCCAGGACAGTGATACTGGAGGCGTCATATACGTTGTCCGTTTTTGCCATAGAGCAACCATGCCTTTCTATTTATTTTTTGTATTTGTTTCCATAATCTGCAAATCAAAAAAATCGACTTTTAGAGTATAACATATTTTTTCAACATTGCAAATACTTTTCATCACGTTTTTCGAATATATGTTTATTTTTAGTAACAGTTCAGCCTTCGGCTTCCTGTTACTATTTTTATTCCTGGTCACTCGGTGTCAAAGCAGTGAAAAACATGTGTTAAAATGCTTGCATTTTAGAATATTGTGCGATTTTCCTAAAAAATTTTTCTGCACTATTTTCGATACAACCATTGCAAATGAAATAAATTTGTATACAATAGTATTTAGGAACATAAGCGAGCCCTTGAAACATCATGATGTAAACGCTTTCATGGACAGGCTGCAAAACTATATTATAAGGAAAAGGAAGGATAAAAATGATGTATGGATTTGGTACCATGATTCAGCAACTCAAAAAGAACCCGAAGACGATCGTGTTCACGGAGGGTACGGACCCGCGTATTCTTGAGGCTGCTTCCCGTCTTCTGGCAAGCAGCTTCCTCCATCCGATTCTTGTCGGCAATGAGGAGGCGGTACTGAACGCTGCCGAGGAAGCAGGCTACAACATCCGCGGCGCACAGATCATAGACAGCAACAACTATGACAAGATGGATGAGATGGTCGAGCGTTTCTGCGAGCTGCGCAAGGGCAAAGGCATGACGCAGGAGGAAGCGAGAAAGACGCTGACACAGCCGAATTATTTTGGCACCATGCTTGTGGAGATGGGCATTGCGGACTCTCTGCTCGGCGGAGCGACCTACTCGACAGCCGACACCGTGCGCCCTGCCCTTCAGATCATCAAGACAAAGCCCGGCAACAATATCGTGTCATCGTGCTTCATACTCGTGCGTCCCGGTGCGACAGGTGAGAACGAGGTGCTCGCCATGAGCGACTGTGCGATCAACATCAATCCGACAGAGGATGAGCTTGTCGAGATCTGCGGTGAGACGATCGAGTGTGCAAAAATATTCGGTGTGGACCCGAAGGTTGCATTTCTGAGTTACTCCACACTCGGATCCGGCAAGGGTCCCGACGTGGAGAAGATGCGCAACGCGGCTGCGAAGGCAAAGGTAAAATTCCCGCTCACGCCGATCGAGGGCGAACTCCAGTTTGACGCCGCCGTGTCACCGCGTGTTGCCCGCACCAAATGCCCCAAGTCCGCTGTTGCAGGCCATGCCAACACGTTCATCTTCCCGGATCTCAGCTCCGGAAACATGGGCTACAAGATCGCGCAGAGAATGGGTAATTTCGAGGCGTATGGCCCGATCCTTCTCGGGCTGAACAGACCTGTCAACGACCTCTCCCGCGGCTGCAACGCGATTGAGGTGTACTCCATGGCGATCATCACTGCCGCGCTTGTTTAAGATCAGTCTCTGCAGGCGCACGCACAAAAAAAGGAAACATATCCGTTTCCTTTTTTTGTGTCTTTCTCTCATTTCGGAGCGTGTTTGAAAGATGCTCTAGCGCAGTTTCTTGCAGCACGTCACCGCCAGCGAACCCGGTCCGATATGGCAGGAGACGCTCAGCGACAGCGGATCAACTGCGATGATCGGATAATCTGGGAACTGTGCCTGTATCTCGTCCTTAAATACCTTCACAGCCTCCTCGTTCTGCGTGTGTGCGAGCGCCAGATAGATCTGATTGTCCGGTGTGAGACCGCCAAAGCGCTTCTCGATATCGCTCTTGATCGCATTGATCATGATGGATTTTGCCTGTGTCACTGTCCTTGCTTTGGCGAATGCATCGAGTTTCTCGCCCTGGATCTGGAGAACCGGCTTTAACCGCAGCAGCGTTCCGAGCGCCGCGGCAGCAGGCGTGATGCGTCCGCCCTTTTTCAGATAATACAGTGTATCGATCATGATGTAGATGCTGGAGTTAAACTTATCCGCCTCCAGTATGTCCCTGATCTCACCGCCGCTCTTCCCCTCCTTGACGAGTTCCAGCGCGTCGAAAACGGATTGTTTCTGTGTGACAGAGATCCGCTGGTTATTGACAACATGGACTCTGCCGTCGTAGTCCTGCGCCAGCATGACCGCCGTCTGGCAGGAACCGCTCAGTCCGCTGGACATCGGGATATGGACGATCTCATCGTTGTCTTCGAGGAGCGAATCCCAAAGCTGTGTGATGGACTCCGGCGATGGCTGCGAGGTGGAAATATCAGCATTCTGGGCCAGTTTCTGATAAAATTCCGCCTGGCTGAGTGTGATTTCCTCATAATAGGTCTCCCCGTCGATCATGAAGGGCATCGGCAGCACACGGATGCCGATCTCCTTTGCCTGATCCTGTGTAATACCACTGTTACTATCCGTAACGATTGCTATTTTCGACATATCCTTCTCTCTCCCTATAATTCATGTAAATAGACTCCGAGAGCCTATGTAATTGTTTTATACTGCCCCGGTGTACGTTTGAAAAAATTTTTATCATCTGTGTGATATGGATCTTAGTCAGATATTGATAAAATCAAAATTGGCGGCAGTATTCTCCTCATAGTGTTTCCAAAAGGCATGATATTCACTGCTTTCGTCCTCAGCCGCGCCATCGTGGAGACAGGCATCATACAGTCTTTCGGCGCAGCGCTGTGCCTCCTGCAGGATCGCGGCATCCTGATAAATATCGCCCAGCTGGAACTGAAACTGACCACTCTGCCGGATGCCGAACAGATCACCGGGACCGCGCAGTCTCATGTCCTCCGATGAGATGAAAAAGCCGTCGTTTGACTTGTTCAGCACCTGCAGTCTCTCCAGCGTGTCATTCTGGTTTGACGTCGTGATAAAGATACAGTAGGACTGTTCTTTGCCGCGCCCGACGCGCCCGCGGAGCTGATGGAGCTGCGCCAGCCCGAAACGTTCTGCGTTCTCGACAAGCATCACAGTGGCATTTGGCACATTGATGCCGACCTCGATCACCGTGGTGGACACCAGCACATCGATATGGTGTGCTGCGTACTCTTCCATCACGTAGTTTTTTGCCTTTGGATTCATCTGCCCGTGGAGGTACTCCACCCGCACGGTATCTGGCAGCGCTTTTTTGAGCTTTTCCGTGTATTCTACAACATTCTCAAGAACCGGCTGGTCGCCCATGATCTCCTCGTTTGCCTCCACCATGGGACAGATCACATAAGCTTGTCTGCCGTTTGCCACTTCCTTTGCGATGAACTCGTATGCCTTTTTCCTGAAATCCGTGTTGACGACACAGTTCTTGATGGGAAGCCTGTTTGCCGGCAGCTCATCCATCACGGATATGTCCAGATCCCCGTATAGGATAAGGGCAAGCGTTCTGGGGATCGGCGTGGCGCTCATGACGAGAATGTGCGGTTGTATGCCCTTCTGGGCAAACGTCTCGCGCTGCTTGACGCCAAAACGGTGCTGTTCATCCGTGATGACCAGGCGCAGATCGTAAAAATCAACATCGTCCTGCAGCAGCGCCTGTGTCCCGACAATGACATTGCAGGTGCCAAGGACGATCCCTTCCTTCGCCCTGCGCTTCTCCTTTGCCGTCAAAGAACCGGTCAACAAGACCGGTTTAAAAGGCAGTCCATACGTTTCGGTCAATTTTGTGATCGACTCATAGTGCTGTTTGGCGAGCACCTCCGTAGGTGCCATAAATGCAGCCTGATGATGGTTCATCACGCACATAAACATCGCAAGGATCGCCACGATCGTCTTGCCGGAACCGACATCGCCCTGGATCAACCGGTTCATGAGATGGGTCGAACACAGATCCTCCTCGATCTGGGCCCATACCTTTTTCTGTGCATTCGTGAGCTCATAGGGAAGTTGGTCGATCAAATCCTGGCAGGCATCGATCCGCATCATCGGCGCATCATTGATCTCCTGTGTCGCCATGTCCTTCAGAAACAGGACGGACACGATAAAGAACAGAAATTCTTCGAATACAACCCGCTTCCTGCAGGCAAGCATCGCCTCCCGGTCGGTCGGGAAATGAATTCCTGACTGGGCGTCCTTTAAGCCCGGGAGCCCATATTCCACGCGCATAGATTCAGGTATGTAGTCCTCTGCAAAGTCCAGGGCATCGATCGCGGCGCGGACCGTCTTGGTGATCGCGGCGATCGTGAGTCCTTTCGTGGTCGGATAGATCGGAGAAAGCCGGTTCACATTTTGGGCGAACTCGTGCGGACTGACGATCTTGGGCTGGTCAATGGTCATACGGTTGTTTTTTAACATCACGCGCCCGCGAAAAATATACTGTCTGCCAGGCTGGATGCTGTTTTTGATATAAGGCATATTAAAGTATGTGATGTCGCAGGCACCGCTGTCGTCCTTGACGCGCAGGGTCGTGATCGTCATATTTTTCCTTATATGTACAGTCTGGGGAGCGCTGATGACCATGGCACGCACCGCATGCACCTGATTTGCCCTCAGTTCCCCAATTTTTACAGTATCGCGCCACTCCTCATAGTCCCTGGGATAATGTCTGATCAGGTCATTGACTGTGAAAATATTTAACTTGTGATACAAAGCCGCAGTCTTTTCGCCGATCCCTTTGAGCGCTGTAATCGGATCATTCAAATACATAATCTTCTCTTCTCTTTGTCTGATACTGTTTTCGCCGCATCCGTCCCTGACACGATCTGTCTGCGGGCGGACGGCACGTTTGCATTTTACTCTGCCGAGATGATGTAGGAGTAGATCGGCTGTCCGCCAAACTGGAGTTCTATATCGCAGCTGCCAAACTCCGCCCGGATCATGTCCGCCAGCTTCTGTGCCTGTTCCTCCTTGATGATATCACCGTAATAGATACTGATCAGTTCATACTCGTCCGACATCATCTCTTTTACCATCTGGAACGCAACCTCGTGCAGATCGGTGCCCACTGACAAGATGCCCTTGTCACCGATCCCCATAAAGTCGCCCTCGTGGATCTCTTTGTCGTCGATCATCGTGTCTCTCACGGCATATGTCACCTGCCCGGTCGCGACACGCTGTACTTCCTCCGCCATGACAGCCTCATTCTCCTGGACCGAGATATCCGGGACATAGTTGATGATCGCCGTGATACCCTGCGGAACTGTTTTTGTGGGAATCACGATGATGTTTTTGTCAGTCGTCAGCTGCTTTGCCTGATTTGCCGCGAGGATAATGTTTTTATTATTCGGAAATATGAAGATATTATCCGCATTGATCTTCTCGATGGCATTGAGCATATCCTCGGTGCTCGGGTTCATCGTCTGACCGCCCTCTATGATATAGTCGACGCCGAGCGAGCGGAATATCTCATTCATGCCCTCACCGATGGAGACAGCGATAAATCCCGTGTCCTTGTGCTCGGGTGAACTTGTCTCACCGCTCTCGGGATCCGGCGTGGATCTGTCCGGGAGCTCCGTGCTCTGCATCTGCTTCTCCATCATGTCGGAAACCTTTTCATCGCGTTCGAGACGCATATTCTCGATGATGATCGTGGTGAGCGAACCGTACCGCAGTGCCTTCTGCATCGCAAGGCCCGGATCATTTGTGTGCACATGAACCTTGACGATCTCGTCGTCCGCCACAACGACGATCGAATCGCCGATCGACGAGAGATAATCCTTGAAGTCCATCTCCTGTTTGATATTAAAGGGTTTGTTGAGCATGATCAAAAACTGTGTGCAGTAGCAGAACTTGATCTCGGCATTTGCCTGCGCCTCGATATTGGAAGGCATTGCGCTTGCTTTGGACACCGTATCTACATCGAGAGAAAGATCGAGCTCCTTGCCGAGAAATGCCTCATGAGCGCCCTTGAGCACCTCCACAAGTCCCTGACCGCCGGAATCGACCACACCAGCCTGTTTCAGCACCGGAAGCATCTCGGGGGTCTGCGCAAGGACAGCTTCCGCCTCCTTGATGACTTCGCCGATAAACACTTCGAGATCCTTCTCGCCTGCCATTGCGAGATCGTTTGCCCGCTTTGCCGCACCTTTTGCAACCGTGAGGATCGTACCCTCCTTTGGCTTCATGACAGCCTTGTACGCCGTCTCCACAGCCTTGTCGCAGGCGGAGGCGAGGATCGCTGCGTTGATCTCATCGTATTCCTTGATGACTTTTGTAAATCCTCTGAAAAGCTGTGACAGGATAACGCCCGAGTTGCCCCGCGCCCCTCTGAGGGAGCCCGATGAGATCGCTTTTGCGAGAGATACCATATCCGGTTCTGCTATGGCTGCGACTTCCCTGGCAGCCGACATGATCGTCATAGACATGTTCGTGCCGGTATCGCCATCCGGAACAGGAAAGACGTTCAGCTCGTTGATCCATTCTTTTTTATGCTCCAAATTTTTTGCTCCAGCGAGAAACATCTTTGAAAGCATTTTCGCATCGATTACATTTAATCCCACTTCAGAAATCCTCCTTAATCAATCACTCGAACGCCCTCAACAAAGATGTTGATCTTTTCGATTTCGAGACCTGTGAAATTTTCAACTTTGTATTTTACATTGTTAATCAGATTGTCGCATACAGTGATGATACTCACACCGTACGCCACGATAACGTGAAAATCAAGAATCAATTTATTGTTTACGATGTTTACCGATATTCCATGTGTGATGCTCTCCTTCATGAGAAGCTTCACCAGACCGTCCTTCACGTTTACTGAGGCCATCCCGACGATGCCGAAACATTCGACAGCGACACTCCCCGCATATTGGGCGATAACCTCAGGATCAATATAGATATTACCCATGTGGGTATTCATAGATCCTTTCATAGAAATCCTCCTTTTATATTTTATTACAAATAAAATAAAAAACATTAATGCTATTATTATAACCGTTTTTTGGAAAAAAGGAAACATATATTTTAAGAGAATTTCCAACATTTATAAAAAGTTATTAATTTTATGAAAAATAACTTGCCAAATGTTACTTTTTCTGATAAGATACTACTGTTGTGAGTCGAATGACTTAGTTTAGTCGAGGAGGTGCTAACGATGGCAAAGTGTGATATTTGTGGCAAAGGCGTTCATTTCGGGAATAACGTAAGCCATTCTCATAGAAGATCCAATGCAATTTGGAATTCCAATGTAAGAAATGTAAAATGCAAAGTGAACGGAGCTGCTAAGAGAATGCACGTATGCACAAGATGTCTGCGTTCCGGAGCTGTTGAGCGCGCATGATCGTAGTTGACAGAACATGATTTGTTTGTATAAAAAAAGAGGCGTTAGGCTTCTTTTTTTATTTTCATGTTTTATGCCCTGCGCAATCGAGTAGGGGAACGACCTTCTCCACTACTCCCGCGCGCCCCGTGCGCCGCCTTGCGGCTTAGTTCCTCTGCACGGGGCTGCGCATAAAAAGGAACCGGTACTATCTAACTTTCGTAGTACCGGCTCTTTAGACTCTCATACTCAGTTTGGATACGCAGCAATGTTTTGGTATCGCCGCATTTGTTGTCGGGATGGAATATCTTCAACAGTTCCTTGTACCGTTTCCGCAAAGCCATGTCATTGTCAACACCCCGGAAAAAGCTTGTGCTGTCATATGCGCCCGACTCATACGATTGGTGCATGGGTTTGGGACCACTCATTTTCTGGCGTCTGTACTTGCTTCTCTCATGTTCAAAATTCAAGCGTTCACATTCTAGTGCTTTCCTGTCGAGGGCAAGCTGATGGTACGCGTCCTCGATAATCTTTTGTTTTTTGGCTATGAATATCTCGTTGTCGTCAAAGCGCTTCTTGATTATCTTCTCGCGCACTTCGAGTGCACTCTTTTCCCGTTCAAGCATCCTTTTCAGATCCTGCAGTTCACGGTTCAGCTCCTGAAGCTCGTCCCTCTTTGCCTGAATTCTGACCTGCTCCTGAAACATCCAGGTTTTCATCTTCTTGATGTCATCCGGTGCCTCAGCTTTCATGAGCTCCTCATCAAAATCCAACATATTGATCTACTCCCTTTTTGTATATGAAACGTTGCTTTTTATCTGCAATTGTCCTATACGAAGCTATTTTATTGAAGTTTGTTTTCAAAGTTTGTTATTCAAAGTTTATTATTCGAGGTCTTTTATTTGAAGTCTTTTATTTAAAATTTTTTATTTAAAATTTTTTATTTAAAATTTTTTATTGCAGTCAGCTTATTTGCAGTCAATCAGAAAATACCCTGAAATAATAAAGATGGCAATAAGTATCAATCCAACCCATGTGTTGCCGATCACCAGCATAAAGAGCATGCCGACGGCGATCCAGAACAGGGTATAACCTATCAGTTTGCGCATAAACATACACCCGGGCATATCTTTATTTATTATATGCGCGGTGTGTTCTGTTTATTTCCCTATTTGTCTTCCGGAAAGGCTGTGCTGACCACTTCGTCGTCACTGGGCATATCCTCGTTCCTGGATGTGAAACGGTCGATCAGATCCGGCACCATGTCAATGATCTTATTGACGGTATCCTGGTTCTTGATATTGACGAGCCTCACCTGCCCGTTCTTGATGACCAGCACTGCGCTGGGGGACATTTTTCCAGTCATGCCACCCGCTCCGCCGCTTTTCTTCTCTTGGGAAGACGCGCCTGCCCCGACGCCAAAGGTGACATCCACCAGCGGGATGATCGTCGTATCTCCTGCCTGTGTCGGTTCTCCGACCACTGTCTTGGATGAGAGAAAGCTTTCCATTCCCTGCATCATGGAATTCACTACTTCGTTAAAACTATTATCAGCCATTCTATACCTCCAAATCAAATTTCACTGCGTTTTAATTGTCTGATCAAAAGCTTGATATCCTTGTCAAAAAACAGAATGCATGCAGCACGCGCAAAGACAAACACGCTGACAAGTCCCCGGAAGGAAAAACTGCCCTCCATAACAGTCTGATCAAACTCAGGCTGTATATCGATATTTCCCTGATGCAGCGGGTAGAGCATTCCCCACACCGCGAGGATCTCCCCCATCACCGCAGGATCGTCAAAACCGAGATGAAAGCTGACGTGATAGTTTCGCGGAGATATTTTTCTGAGGACACGCATCAGCTGACACTGGCAGTTCGCAAATGCACGCTTTGTGCTGTCAAGCTGCAGCACTCCAATGTAATATTTTATGTTATCCTTTATCCTAACTATTGTATCACAAACTTTATGGATTGTGAACGTTATATTTTTGAAAAAATTGACAAAATTAATTAAAAAATTCTTAATTTTTTGAACAATTCCCGGTTTCTTTTCGCTATTGTCGACCGATTCGTCCGAAGAGCCGGCACTCCCTGCTGTACGTGCTCCTGCCGCGGCATTTTCCGCGCACGGATCGTCTTTGCGCTCCGGCTCCAAACAGGGGGCTTCCCACACCGATTCCTCCGACGAGGCAGCCTGGATCTCACCGGTATCCTTTGTTTTAGTTTTCGTTGATTTCACTTTTTTATGCCTGTTTTTTTTCCTGTCAGTCCTGAGATTGTCATATATCCTGATGCCAAAGATCCTCAAGCATATGTGGAGCGTCTGCTCACTCTGGTACTCTCCCCGCACGGATATCATGTGCAGAAGCCATGACGCGCGCAGTCCCACGGCAGACGCACTGCCATCGTAGCTGCCCTTGCCGCTGTAACGGACCGGCACAAACAGAACCAACAGCACCAGGAACAAAATGAGTCCGAGAATGATCAGAACCGAGATCCCGATCACCTTCAAAACAGTTAATAGTATTGATAACATAAGCTCCCCTTAATGTTCAAACAAATTATTTTGCAAAATAAGTCTTTACGTCACAGGCTCCGGTTTCGCGCAAAACATCCTCGATGATCTCTATAACCAGGTCGACAGCCCCGCCGTATCCTGCAGCGATGCCGACAATATAGGGAGCATTCTGCTTTTTCTTGTAGTATTTTTGCTTGAGAAGCCCGCTGTGGTAGATTTCAAGCAGGTCGTTGTTCTTCGCCAGGGCGATAATGTATACTGCAGGCTGTGGTCTGCCAGTCCGCAGTTTCCACTTTACTTTTCCACACTTTTTATCCAAAGATGGGCTGATATATAATTTTCTGCTAAAATGCATCTTGATCACTGCTCTCTAATAGACTTTCCTGCGGATCCTGCAGCACAGCGCGAGATCCGGTTCCAAATGATTATTTTAACATAATATTTCGCATATTTCAAACCAAAAAGAAGGTCAAAGCCGACCTCCTTTATAGACGTGTTTCTGCTAAAGTGCAAACATTTTGGCGTCTCAACGTGGTTTTATCCATTGCTTTTTTTTTCGAAGATCCAGGTATTCCTGATATGCCTGCTCCAAGATCTGTTTCTCGTTAGAGAACTTGAGCAGATGGTACGCTTCATGGTATTTGTAATACCCGGAATCCACAAAAAATTCTTCGCGCTGCGGCTTGCTGAAATAATTATCTGCCATCATCAGATACCAATGAACTTCTTTTTCGACGACATCCTGAGGTACATTGAAGGTATATTCACTTTTTCCGATATATTTCATGACAGTGGCCTTCACGCCAGACTCCTCGAACACTTCGCGCAAAGCGGTCTCCACATGTTTTTCACCGGTTTCGACAGTGCCCTTTGGCAGAACCCAGCCCTCGTACCGGTTCTTGAAATTTTTGTACAAAAGTAATATTTTCCCCCTGAAAATGACTACGCCACCACAGCTAGTAGCTTGAATCATGCTGTTTCCTCCTGTATGGTGCGTATATTTTACTTCATGCTGTCCATGATGCTTATGATCTGATTCGTCTCGTAGGGTTTTGTGACGAAATCTGCCGCGCCGAGTTTGATCGCGTCGAGCATTTTATTTTTCTGACCGGATGCCGTCACCATGATCACCTTGGCTTCCTCATTGTACTCTTTTATCTTGACAAGAGTTTCAATGCCGTCCATCACGGGCATGGTAATGTCGAGCGTGACAAAATCAGGCTCAAGCTCGCAGTATTTATCGTACCCCTCCTGCCCGTTCTCCGCTTCCGCGATCACCTCATAGCCATTCTCGACGAGGATATGGCGAAGCATATATCTCGATGTCTTGGAATCATCAACTATCAAAACAGTACTCATTTTTTAATCTCCTTACTCTCTTATAAAACTTTGTAAAGCATATTTTATTCATATACTTCTAAAACTGCCCTGAAACTGTAACCATTGGCGTGTATAGGAATGACATACAGTTTCTCGTTGCTGATAAATGGCCCATCCACTGAGTATTCGGGCGAATTCATATCGATCGTGATATCATCGTAACTCAGATTTGTGGCAAACAGACCATTTACACAGTTGATAAATTCTCCGACATTGTCCAGGGCGTCCTCGTCAACCGCATCGTATGTGTCCTCAGCAAAGTGATTGGCAATGGCGAGCAGACCGTCGCCAGGTGCGCTTATGTATACTTTCATATGCATATCCCCGACGATCACCTGGCATGCATATTTGTCAAGCTGCAGGGAACGCGCCGTGTATGCTTTGTCCAGATAAGCGTCACTGTCGAGCAGTCTCCGTATCGTCCGCACGAGCGTCAGCGCAAATTCCTTGAGCCTTTCTGATTTCAGGGGAACAAAAATGTAGATGCACTCTTCGAGGTCGTCATGGATCAGCGAACTGATCTGGGCATCCGTGTAGCCGCCAAGCCGTTGAAACTCGTCCAAAAATAGATTGACCTGTTCCAGACTGAATACGCCCCTGTCCAGAAGACTCTGGACAAATTTCATAAACGTGTTCATCTGATACGTCAATATCTCGTCCAGCTTCTCGTCACTGAGATAACCGGCTTCGATCGCTGCATCTCCAAAGCGCTCATTGCCCTGGTCCAGCTGTCTCAAAAGATCCAGTGCGGCTGCCGATGAAAGTATTTTATTGATAACTGCTATTGTAGCCACTTCAGCCTTGAAATCTTTCTGGACCGGAAGTAGGTCATCCAGCTGGTTTTGCGTCAATATTTGTTTTTCTACCAGATAATTTCCAAATAAGCGATTAATCATTTTTGGGCTCCCTTCTACCATAAAAATTCTATCTAATATTAATATACACCTTTTCGCAAAAAATTACAAAGTATTCTTCAAAAATTTGTGATATTTTATACAAAAGGCAGAAAAAGCTTTATTTCTCACTGTAGTACTGATCCAATATCCTTCTCGCCATCGGTACGGCAAACTCGCCGCCGTTTCCTGCGCCCTCCAGGATCACGGTTATCTGCAGCGGTGTTTCTGTGTCGTACGTGTACCCGGTGAACCACGCATGCGAGTCGGAAGCGTCATTGTATTCTGCCGATCCCGTCTTGCCTGCCGCGCTGTAGCCCTCACTGATCAGACGGGTTCCTGTGCCCTCCTGCACCACTGCCGCCATCACTTCCTGCAGTGCGGCGGCCTCCTGTTCCGTGATCAGCTGCCCCAGGGAGGTCGGCGTATACTTTTTGACCTCGTTGCCGTCCGCGGTCTCAATGCGGTCGATCACGTACGGCACCATCATCTCGCCGTCGTTGGCGATCATCGCTGTGATCATCGCGATCTGGATCGGTGTCATCTGCGTGGTTCCCTGCCCGATCGCGGTCTGGATCATCACTCCGTCGCTGTCGAGTATATCATCGGAGATACGGCTGACATTTGCCGGAAAACCAACAGGGAGATCGCTGCCGAAATACAGGCTGTCGAGCGTCTGTACGAGCTTGTTCCTGTCAAGTGTTAGTCCGATATTTGCAAAGGACGAGTTGCAGGATTTTGCAAAGGACTTTGTAAAGTCGACTGCTCCGTGGTTCGTGCCGTGAAAACAGTTGATCGTGTTCGTGCCATCCGAGAATTTTCCGGTACACTGAAACTGATACTCCTTGTAGCTTTCCGGATTTTCCCGTATATATTCCAGGGCTGTAAGGATCTTGAAGGTCGATCCAGGCGGATACAATCCCTGTGTAACCCTGTTGAGCAGGACGGAGCTTGTTGTGTCAGCAAGGATATCATCCCAGATCACACTGATCGCATTCGGATCAAAATCAGGCTTCGACACCATTGCAAGGATCCTGCCGGATGACGGCTCTGTCACGATGACAGCCCCGCTGTACAATCCCAGGGCATTATATGCGATCTGCTGCAGTTTTGTGTCAAAGGTGGTGACGACGGTATTTCCCATATGCTTCTCGTCAGCAAGGTCATTCTGCAGTTTGTTTCCCAGAGAAATGTTCGATGAGACAAGGAACATGTTCGCACTCTGCTCGACACCCATTCTCCCGTGCGAGGCATAGCCGACTGCGTGCGCGAACACTTCGCCGAAAGGATAGCGCCGCTCATCCGTGTCTGTCACGGTGGTGGCCAGTACCTGGCCGTCGGCGGAGAGGATATCTCCCCGCACTGTCTTTGCCGCCACGATGTCCTGGCGCTTTGCATTGTAGGAATTGTTGATGACCTGCGGACTGTCATAGTAGACATAGTGTACCAGATATCCGCTGATCGCGGCAAATAAACCCGCAAAGACGCCGGCGACAATATTCATATGAAACTTCGGGATGTGAGCCCCGGCGTTGTCTTCGCCGGGCGCTGTTTCACAGCACAGGTCATTGTTGATATAAAATCCCTGAATGACAGAAAACATGATCAAGGTGGCGAGCACTGAACTTCCACCGTAGCTGATCAGTGGCAGTGTCACCCCTGTGAGCGGGATAAACTTGCTGTTTCCGCCGACCGTCAGAAACAGCTGCACGATATAGATGATCCCCAATCCGTATGACGCATACCGCATAAAGGGATCGCGACAGGAGTGCGCTATGTGGACGATCTCCAGAAACAGGTTGACACAGACCGCGATCAGACAGATGCCAAACAGGACACCCATCTCCTCACAGACGGCAGAAAAGATGAAATCCTGTTCCACATAAGGGATTGTACCTGGTGTGCCCGCGTCAATCCCCATGCCAAACCACCCGCCTGTCCCGATGCCAAACAGGGATTGGGCAATCTGATACCCGGTGGCATTGATGTCATTCCATGGATCGAGCCACGCCGAAACACGCACGCGCACATGGTAAAACATAAGATACGATACATACGCCGCCGCGCTCCCTCCCGCAAGCCCGGCTATCAGATACCGCATCTTGCGCGTGGCGACAAACAGCAGAACGATGTAGGTGATAAAATAGATCAAGGCACTTCCCAGATCCTTGGACGCTGCCAGGAACAATACATGGACAGCCGCCAGCACCGCGGAGAGCACGACATGCACAAAACGCTCGGCTTTTGACAGGATCGCCGCCAGAAACAGTACATAGATGATCTTCACGAATTCCGACGGCTGAAAAGACAGTCCCATGATCGAGAAGGACAGCTTGGAACCGTTTGTGATACTCCCCCGGATCAGCACGACGCCCAGTATCAATATGCCTGCTGCCGCAAAAATGTACTCAAAGCTTTTCAGAAGCCTGGTATATTTCATAAACACAGGGATGATCAATGCCGCCACAAGCGATATCGCCACGATCGTAAACTGACGGATCGAACGTGTCAGTGATATCCGCGTCAGGATCACAAAACTGATAGACAAAAGAAGCGCTATGTGGTTTTGGATCAGTCTGTCAGCCCTCGGGTATATCGCGCGCATCAGGACCAGGAAAGCAAACACCACGATCACTTGAAAAAGCGGCAGGAAAAGGTATGTAAAATCCTTTCTCGATGACAGCAGAACAAGACTGCCCGTCATATGGTTGATCAGGATCATCAGGTATTGGAGGACGAAAACAAATCCCCTGCGCTCCCTGTCATCCCGCCGAAGAACCATAAAACTGGTCAGCGTGTACAATAAGATATTGATCACCAGGATATATTTTGACAATTCAATTACTGCTCTAAGCATTCTACTCTACTCCACGCTTGTAATGTCCGTTTGTAAATTCTCTGTATGGAAAGGTTCCGGCTGTCCCTGCCATAAGGTTTAGATAATACTCGATCACAGCCCTCGTCTGTGCCGCGTTCTCGATTGAAAAGTCAAGACGCAGCCGGCTGTAGCAACCTTTTTTTAAAATCGCCTCAAGATGACCGTGAAGGGACAGAGGCACTGTGTTATACAAAATATTGTAACAGTGTATACAATTTTGAGTCACTGTAAAGATATTTTGGTAGCGGTCCGTCAAATAATACTTATTATCTGCAGCGCCCGCATCATTTATGCAGTGTTCCAGTGTCTTTCTGATACAGTTTGCCGAGTACATCATGGGAATGTAGCCGTACAAAACAAAGCTGGTATTGTGACCTGCAGAAAGCCTGCCCAGCTCTTTCCTGTTCAGCTCCAGCGGCAGCGTGATGCAGTCGAGCTGTTCCGCCAAAAAGGACAGTGACGCATTGTTCCATACATAAATCGTGTAATCCGACTCGATCCCGCTGGCATAGCCCGTTTCGCACAGCCATTGCAGTTCCTCGAAATTCCTGACCATGACACCGGAAAAACTGCCGCTCCCTAACAGCTTTTCGTAAGCCGGAAGGTACGGGTATGTTCTCTTACGAAATATATGGGGCAGCACAAGAAAATATTCTTTGCCTGGCAGCAGCGACTGCTCTGCGCCCTCCTTCTCGCGCAGAAACAGATCCGCATCCACATAAATCCTGTGTAACTTTGGATAAGCGCCGGCAGTCATAAGCTGCTCACGTGTCGAGACATACACACACAGATCGTTCCTCCGCCCTGTATCTTTCACGACTGCCCTGCTGCGGACGGGTGCTGCAACTGTTATGGCAGTCGCCGCCTGCCGTGCCGGACGGTTTCGTTTCAGCAGCTCGCCCTCCAAGCCGGAAACTGCCATGCGGCGCAGTTCGTTCAGTGCCTTCACGGGCATGAACGAAGCCTCATCCGTGTCGACCGTGAGATCGGAGAACGCAAAACAGGTATCGCCCAGCTTTTCAAGTTTCCGGGAAATATCTGTGCGGCTCAGCGGACGGTTCACAGCCGGGCTTGCCGCTTCCCCCCGCACCGTCACGGAAGTGCTGCCGTGCCCGAGCGTCAGTTCGGCCGCTTCCCCCGCCCGGATCTTTGCAGATCCCGTTATCGGCAGAAGGATATCCCGCGCGATAAACCGTTCCCGGATATCGTCTAAAACCGACGGTGTGCTCCCGGAATAGCCAGGCTCCCTCAACGTAACCATGGATCTGCCATTGTGTCTCTGATAATATCCGTTGCAGGTATCAGAACGGATATACAGCTGCCTTATGATCTGCTCATCCGCCGGATCTACCTGGTAGATCTTTTCTGGATCTTCCAGGTACAGATCGATATATTTTCTGTATATGGATGTGACGCCGGCCACATATTCCGGGCTTTTCATCCGCCCCTCGATCTTGAAGGAATCGATCCCTGCCCGCATAAGCTCCGGCAGCATCGGAAGCGTATACATATCCTTCAGGCTGAGCGGGTATTGCGCCTGATTCCCGCCGGAGGTGTAGGGCAGCCGGCATGGCCCCGCACATCGTCCGCGGTTTCCGCTCCTGCCGCCCAGGATAGAACTGAACAGGCATTGCCCGGAATACGCGTAGCACATCGCGCCGTGAATAAAACATTCTATTTCCAGACCGGTCCTTTCCCTGATCGCTTTGATCTCGTCAAGCGACAGCTCCCGCGCGGGAACAATGCGGCAGACGCCGAGTCGTTGCAGGTAGGCTGCCCCGTATGCGCCCGTGATCGTCATCTGCGTGCTTGCGTGCAGCTCCAGACCGGGAAAGTTTTCCCGCAGACAGTTCAGGGCGCCGATATCCTGCACGATCACGCCGTCGAGACCCGCATCGTACAGCGGCGCGACATACGGTATCAGACTGGCAAATTCACTCTCCTTCACAAGGGTATTGACAGTCAGATAGATCTTTCTGCCAAACAGATGGGCGATGCGCAGTGCCCGGACGATCTCCTCATCCGAGAAATTCCCTGCATATGCGCGTGCGCCGAACTGATCCCCGCCCAGGTACACGGCGTCAGCCCCGGCGTTGACGGCTGCGCGAAAACAGGCGAAATCCCCGGCGGGCGCCAACAGTTCTACTTTTTGTTCACTCATGCTTTTTTGATTCCTTCAGCTCCGTCTCGAGACGGATGATCTGCTTTGAATGCTCGTTCAATGCCTCGTTTGATTCCTTTAAGGATTTTGATGTATTGTCAAGTTTGATCTGCGTGGCGATCAGCTCATGCTTCAAATCGTATAACTCGTTGTCCTTTGCTTTCAGCTCCTGTTCGAGAAGCTCGATCTGTTTCTTGGCTTTGAAGTAATCGTCGGCGATGTTCAGCTGAATCAGCATGTTCTGTTTGTCGACAGACTGTCTCTTAAAGCTGTCCAGCTTGGCGTACTCATTGACCTTGTTGTTGATATAAGCTGCAACTTTCTGCAGATATTCAGCGCTTTCGTTACCGCTGACAGTCAGCACTTTGCCGCCGATTATCACTTCTGTATCTGTTTTGGCAGACATAATCTTGCCCCTTTCCAATGTAAAATTTTATATATTATATCAAAAACTATTTCGGTATTTCAAGCCCGAAATGACGGTATGTAATTTCTGATACAACTCTGCCGCGCGGGGTGCGTGTGATAAAGCCGTTTTTGATCAGGTACGGTTCGTACACATCCTCGATCGTGCCGCTGTCCTCCCCTATTGCGGCGGACAGGGTGTCGAGCCCTACAGGACCGCCGTTGAACCGCTCGATCATCGTCGTCAGTATCATCCGGTCTGTCTGGTCGAGCCCGAGTTTGTCGACATCCAGTATATCGAGCGCCGTGTTTGCAGCCTCCAGCGTGATCCGTCCATCGTACTTCACCTGCGCGAAATCCCGCACCCGTCTCAGCATACGGTTGGCAAGACGCGGCGTGCCGCGGCTCCGCCTGGCAAGTTCCAATGCGCCCTGCTCATCGATCTGCACATTCAGCACGCGCGCCGAGTGCTGGATGATGAGTTTCAGCTCGTCGACAGAGTAAAACTCAAGATGCTGGATGACGCCAAAACGATCCCGCAACGGAGCCGTCAAAAGCCCTGCACGCGTCGTGGCGCCGATCAGCGTAAACCTGGGCAGATCCAGCCGAACGGAGCGCGCGGCGGTACCCTTTCCGATCATGATATCGATCGCGAAATCCTCCATGGCAGGGTAAAGTACTTCCTCCACCTGCCTGTTCAGCCGGTGGATCTCATCGATGAACAGGATATCCCCCTCCTGAAGCCCGTTCAGGATGGCGGCTATTTCGCCGGGCTTTTCGATGGCAGGCCCGCTTGTCACCTTGATGTGGACGCCCATCTCGTTTGCGATGATTCCGGCAAGCGTCGTCTTTCCCAGACCGGGAGGCCCGTAAAACAGAACATGGTCCAACGAGTCCTCCCGCTGTCTTGCAGCTTCAATATAGATCCTCAATATTTCCTTCGCCTTTTTCTGTCCGATATACTCTTTCAGCGACTGGGGACGAAGACTTCCCTCAATCTTCACATCCTCGTCCAAAAGTTTTGTCTCTATCACTCTGGCTGCCATAGAACCCTCCAAAAACGTTTATATCTACGTCTATATCTACATAGTGCTGATGATCTTCAATGCCTGTTTCAATACAGCGCCCGAGTCCATGTCATCCGTGACAGTGATCTGTCTCAGCGCCTTCAATGCCTCGGACGGAGAATACCCCAGTGCTGTCATTGCTTCCAGAGCTTCATTTAACGCCTCGGAACCGGACTGTACATCCGCTGCGGACACCGGGGAGTCCAAAACATCCTCTCTCATGAGATGAACCTTGTCCTTCAGTTCCAGAATGATCCGCTCCGCCGACTTATTGCCGATCCCCGGGGATTTCGATATCGCCTTGGCATCTCCCGAGAGGATGGCAAAACGGAGGTCGTCAGCGCTCATTGCCGACAGAATGCTCAGTGCGCCTTTGGGGCCGATCCCGTTTACCGCGATCAGTTTCCTGTAGATCTCCAGATCGTCTTTTGATAGAAAACCAAACAGCTGAAAGGCATCCTCCCGCACGCTCGTGTAAGTATATATCTTTACGGAGGCGCCGATCCCCGGCAGCCGCTGTGCTACGCTGAGAGGTATTCTGATATTGTACCCGATATTATTGCATTCGAGCACCAAATTGTCTTCCGAGATGTCGACGATCTGACCTTTTATATAAGCATACATTTCATGTACCTCCGAAACATAAGATGATCCTGTTTATCATAGTATAGCACATGTTAATTCAATAAGGGAGAAAAAGAAACGTATGTTTCCAATTTCTCCCTTTTGAATAACTTTTCTGACAAATTAATCCAATAATATGTATAATATTTTAGTTGTTAATGAATTTATCCTCTTCATTGTTCCAGCTGTAGAGCTTGCGGATCTCCTCGCCGATCTTCTCGGACGGATGCTCAGAAGCTAGCTTTCTCATAGCCTTGAAGTGCACCTGGCGTCCGGCAGGGGACATATCCAGCAGGAATTCCTTTGCGAAGGAGCCATCCTGGATATCGGAGAGGATCTTCTTCATCGTCTTCTTGGTCTCCTCCGTGATCACCTTCGGTCCTGTGATATAATCGCCGTACTCAGCCGTGTTGGAGATCGAATATCTCATGCCTGCAAAGCCTGACTGATAGATTAGATCCACGATGAGCTTCATCTCATGGATGCACTCAAAGTAAGCGTTCCTCGGGTCGTACCCTGCCTCGACAAGCGTCTCAAAGCCCGCCTGCATCAGCGCGCACACACCGCCGCAGAGAACTGCCTGCTCTCCGAACAAGTCTGTCTCTGTCTCTGTCCTGAAAGTAGTCTCGAGGACACCTGCTCTCGCCCCGCCGATGGCCAGCGCGTAAGCGAGCGCCAGCTCAAGCGCCTTTCCTGTGGCATTCTGCTCCACTGCCACCAGACAGGGAACACCCTTGCCAGCCTGATACTCGGAACGCACGGTGTGTCCCGGTCCCTTCGGCGCGATCATTGTGACATCGACATCCTTGGGCGGAGTGATGCAACCGAAATGAATGTTAAAGCCGTGCGCAAACATCAGCATATTGCCTGCCTCAAGGTTCGGCTCGATATCGTTCTTGTACATATCCGCCTGCAGCTCATCGTTGATCAGAATCATGATGATGTCAGCCCTCTTAGCTGCTTCCGCCGCTGTATAAACCTCAAATCCCTGCTTCACAGCCTTGTCCCAGGACTTGCTGCCCTCGTAGAGACCGATGATGACATTGCATCCTGACTCCTTAGCGTTCAGTGCATGGGCATGTCCCTGGCTTCCGTAACCGATGACTGCGATCGTCTTGCCCTCCAACAGAGAGAGGTTGCAATCCTCCTGATAATAGATCTTTGCTTCTGACATTTCTAAATCCTCCTTGTTTTGCGGAGCAAAATGAGCGCTGCTCATGCGAGCAGAGGATTTTCCTCCGAGATATATTTGTGATAATCATAAATGTGATTATGAATAACAGCTATTCCAAATGGACGAGATTCTCGGTGCCGCGCCCAAGACCTGCGATACCTGTCCTCGCGATCTCAAGGATCTCGTAATCCTGGAGCAGATCGATAAATGCCTGGATCTTGGACTGGTTGCCGGTGAGCTCGACGATGAGGCTGTCCACATTGACATCGACGATCTTCGCCCGGAAAATGTCTGCCACAGCGATCACGCCCTGGCGCTTCTCGGGTGTCGACCTTACTTTGATCAGGCAGAGTTCCCTGTAAACGCTCTTCTCCGGTTTCAGTTCCCGGATGTCCCGGATATCGACCAGCTTTGCGACCTGTTTCTCGATCTGGTCGAGGATCTCCTCGTCGCCCGAGGTCACGATGGTGATGCGGCTGTAGCGCGGATCTGATGTCACACCTGCCGTGATGCTCTCAATATTGTAACCGCGCCTTGAGAATAAACCTGATATGCGGCTGAGGACACCTGCATTGTTATCCACCAAAAGCTGAAATACTCTATTCTGCATAAAGATACACTCCCTTAAACTGCATAAATAACTACAAATCCCTGCATAAATAACCAGATTTTATTTTAGCAATTCTGATATTAATTGTCAATACATTTCGGCAAAGCCAGTGTCCCTGTCCGCGCCACTTCCACGATGCTGATCGATTTGAGCATATCGAGCATGACCTTGATCCGCTCCGGCATGTCGCAGATCTGTATGATCATGTTGTTGTTTGACATATCCACGATGTCGGCTTTCATGATCTCGCAGATCTCCATGATGTCGCGCCGGGTGCCCCTGTTGTATTTCACCTTGATCAGCATGAGCTCCCTGCTGATGCTGTCCTTCTCATCAAAAGTCTTGACCTTGATGACGTCGATCTTCTTGTTGAGCTGCTTTTCGATCTGCTCGATCGTCCGCTGGTTTCCGGAACTCACGATCGTCATGCAGGAAACTGCCGGATCGTCCGTCTCTCCCACCGCCAGGCTGTCTATGTTAAAGCATCTTCTTGAGAACAGACCTGAGACCTTGCAGAGCACACCGGATCTATTCTCCACTAATACGGAATATATTTTCTTCATATGAAACGGAACCTCCTCACTTAACTAAGTCCATAGGGTCTACAAGACATTCCATGAGCATCGTGTTGTCCTCGGCCAGAAACTCCCTGATCTTCTCCTGGGCGTGCGACATATCTTTCACCCGGATAAACGGGATGGCATACGCGGCTGCAAGCTTCTCGAGATCGGGCGTGCCGTCCTTGATGTCGACAACCGAGTAGTTGTCCTTGTAGGTATAGTGCTGGAATTCGCGCACCATGCCGAGATAATTGTTCTTGATCACGATGATCTTTACCGGGATATGGTGCTGCATGATGGTCGCAAGTTCCATCATTGACATCTGGAACGAACCGTCGCCGCATACAGCGATGACCTGTCTGTCAGGCGCACCGCGCTTTGCCCCCATTGCCGCCGGGATCGAATATCCCATGGTTCCCATACCGCCCGAGGTGAGAAAACGCCCGTTCTTTACAATGTGGTAATTGCAGCTCCAGATCTGGTTCTGCCCTACATCGGCGACATACACCGCATCATCCTTCATCTCGTTGGAGAGCATTTTGATGAACGCTGCGGGATCCACATAATCCGGATTGGGATTCCGCTTTTGGATCATCGTAGCGCGGTATTCTTCCAGCGTCCTGATCCACGCTTCATGTTCGCAGGCAAATTCCTCTTTCATGATGTTGTCAAAGATATGTCTGGCATCGCCCACAAGCGGGATCGAAGGTCCGACATTCTTGCCGATCTCGGCAGGATCGACATCGATATGTATCAGGATCTTGTTGGTCATGATCAGATCCGGCTGGCTGATCGCCCTGTCCGCCACGCGCGCACCGACCATGATCAGGAGATCCGACTCGTTCATGGCGCGGTTTGCGTACGCCTTGCCGTTGTTGCCGACCATGCCAAAATACATCGGGTCCTCCGTGCGCATGACACCGATCCCCATCATGGTGGACACCACCGGGATCCGGTACCTGTCCGCGAACGTGCGGAGCGCTGGAACCGCATCGCTCAGATGCACGCCGCCGCCCGCGCAGATGATGGGTCTCTTTGCCTTTTCAAGTTCCTTGATGACCTTCTTGATCTGTACCGGGTTTCCCTTTATGGTCGGTTTGTAAGCCCTTATGTTCACCGTCTCGGGATATTTGAAATTCTTGATGGCAGCATTTTGTATATCAATGGGAACATCGATCAGCACAGGTCCTTTCCGCCCGGAGTTTGCGATATGGAAAGCCTCCTTGAATACGCGCGGGATATCTTCCACATTTTTGATCAGATAGCTGTACTTGACAAAAGACTCCACAGCGCCTGTGATATCTGCCTCCTGGAACACATCGCTTCCGATCTGCTCACTCTTTACCTGTCCTGAGATGCATACCATGGGGATGCTGTCGGCAAAAGCCGTCGCGATACCTGTGATCAGATTGGTGGCGCCCGGTCCGCTCGTGACGGCACACACGCCTACTTTACCGGTGACTCGGGCTTCTCCGCTTGCTGCGTGTGCAGCGTTCTGCTCTGTTCTAACTAATATTGTCCTGATGGTTGAATCGAGAATGCTGTTATAAAATGGACAGATCGCTACGCCGGGATAGCCATATACCGTCGTAACACTTTCATTCTCGAGACATTTTACGATTGCGTCAGCACCGATCATGATGTTCACTCTTATCCTTTCAAATCTGATTTGCTATGTTTTCGTCATTTTTAGAAACAAAACATATTTAATTATACATAATATTGCAGATTAAGTAAACTATTTTTCAATAAAATTTTGGGGATGCGATTGTTCCGCTGTTATTTTTCAAGTCATCACAGTAGTCGGATTCTAAATGAAAACGATGCTTACTTGTACCCTGGCTGGAGTTATCGTTTTATCGGGATGTGAAAATACAAATGACGAGGAGCGGGAACTTGCCTTGTATACAATATGGATCTTCGAAGCGTCGATCTCCTCCTTTAGAACATTTCCACTGGATATAAGCTGCTCTTTGAACTCGTTGTACTGCTGCTGCATCGATTCGTGGACTTCTGGCGACGCCAGTGCACTGGCGTTAACAGATAACTTGACTGTTGACGAGTGGGTGGATTCCAAGGAAGCTGTTACATTTGTGAGGACGTTCAACATCCGTTTCCCATGGCACAAAATGATTGCTCCGGAATCGTGCGAATATCGCATGTTCCGGAGCGCCTTTCAGAAGAGACATGAAATTAATATCCCTTTTACAGCTAAGGAACGGGAGGAATAACCCCATTCATGTAAGCGTAAAGCACGATCATCAGCGGCAAACCGAAATTCTGAAAATCAATTTCCTTCATTTATTATTTCGCGCAGATTGTTCAGAGCCTTTGTGTGAAGCAGCTTTACATAGCTGTATGAGATATCCATTATTTCTGCGATACTTTTCAATGTTTTCCCACTATACTTGTGAGTTGTAAGTTATCAACTATAAATGAGCAAATTTGAAATCCTGCACAAATGTGTCCGCCACAAAACGACAGATTTAAAATTTTGTATTCGTTT
>ERZ808051.139-NODE-139-length-94799-cov-10.101413_pt1 | contig 94799 bp, 83 predicted proteins | sample MGYA00380199_ERZ808051 | MGnify/ENA primary metagenome ERZ808051 (study PRJEB31490, sample SAMN06133391) | mouse gut metagenome | isolation source: J11 | host: mice | place: China: Chengdu | collected 2015-05 ... | reverse complement strand
TACCCCTGTTAATAATCTCACTACCGCATTTCAGCTATTATACAACCAGCTCTTACTTGTATCAACTACATTAGGTGCAGGTATGGAGGGTGCAGAAGAAGGTGCTGTAGGTGGCATTGCATCTGCTATTCAGGCATTAAATGAGATTTCATTAGAGGATGGTATCATTGCGCAGTTCACGAATCTTAAGACAGCTGTTGATGAAGTTACTGCTGCTATCGGTGGTGGTGGCGGAGGAGACAGCGAAAGTTCATCCGGTGGTGAAGGATCAGGCGGCTCCAGTGGTGGATCCAAAGGCGGTTCTTCTGGTAAATCAGGCGGCGGAGATTCCGAAGGTGAAGGCGGCGGTGGTGGTTCACTCACTGATGCAATTACACAGATGGGAGAAACTGCTGGTGAAATCATTGGAGAACCAGATGCAGAAGGTGATGGAACTGTCATCGGTGAATTTGGTGCGCTGGAAACCGCTGTTAATGATGTTACCGCTGTTATTGGCAGTGCGGATTCAGAAGGCGGGAAAGGTTCTGGCGGTGGCGAAGAAGATGGAAACCTTATCGGTTCTATCATTGATCTGGGAGACACGACCGAAGAAGAGTTAGGTGAATCCGGTGGTGATGGGATCATCGGAAGGTTTGAAGAATTTCGAGATGTCATTGAGGATGCGGCAAAACAGGTAGCAAGTATTTCAGATGGTCTTGATGAAATAGACGGTAAAGAAGTTGAATGTACCATTACCATCAATATAAAAGTAAATGGTGATATCCCTGCATTTGCGTCTGGTACAGTGCTCGGTAACATGCAGATCGAGAGTGCGACCTACAATGCGAAATATGGTAAAGCATTTGCAAATGGTACGATCGGGCTTCCTAAAGCTGAAAAGAATGCACTGGTGTCTGAATACGGCCAGACAGAAATGACAGTACTGCCGGATGGCAAGACTATTGTTACAGATACACCAACAATGATGAATCTTCCTAAAGATACTGTTATCTATAATGAAGAACAGACAAAGAAGATCCTGAGCAATAAGATTGATGTGAATGGTACTGCCCACGCTAACGGGACTGCAGATGATGAAGGCTGGTTTACTGCAGCAGATGGCACTAGATTGAGACCTCATCGACCAGGAGACAGATCATATGATCTATGTCAGAAAATTGATGCTTATTTAGATAGTATTGACAATAATCTTGACATTCTTACTGTTAATGCAAGAGCCAGATATGAAAAAGATATGACGGAACTTGAAAGGCATGTGACTAATAATGTGAATAATGTTACGAATAATCGGAATGTGCAGCCTGTAATTAATGGTGGCATCAATATTACATGTCCAGGAGTTACAAGTAAAGAAGTCGCACAACAGGTTGGTGTTGAGGTAGGCCGTATTTTCAATGGTATGCACCTTGATGCTGAGCAGCGAAGTCGTATGAGATAATTTTGAATAAAATTTTAGAAAGGATAACCGCACTCTGAAATACGGGTGTGGTATTATTTGCAATGAATGTAAAAGAAGAAATATTCAAATCAATACAAACTATGGTTGACAGAGCGATTACAAATTGTAAAGTTGACTGTACCTATGAGTCTGTTATAAAAGAAATTACGCCAAAGGGATATGTTATTTTGGACAGGTATGGTAGTGAAAGAACAGTACAATGTTGCATACCAGATTTAAACTTGAGAAAAATGCAGAGAGTATGGGTACGGGAGCCTATGGGAAATTTGAAGAAACTTCATATCTGTGGTGTGATAGAAAATACAAATAATACAAGTAGAAGAAGATAATACGAAAATGTAACTGTAAACCAAGTCGATGTGAACCTGACAGGATATTACACTGAGTCAGATTCCTTATACTGATTGGATGATAAATAATGAAAAAATTGAATATTGATATGACTGATATGATTTTAGGGTACTGTTGCGGTTGTAGCAGTACCTTTTTGAATAAATTTTATGTGAATTGGAGCGTGATTCATTATAGGAAATACAGAAACATTAAACAACCTGCAATATGCACAATCAGGTCAGGCCAACGATATATTGCAGTTCATTATACAAAGTGGTATCATAAATTTCGACGATGTACAGAATAGTATGGAAGCTATGAAAAGAAAAGAGTTATTAGAGAAGCATCCGTATAAAATATGGCAGGGAAAGGATGGTGAATGGTATACATATCTGCCAAGACAAGGGAATGGCAGAGTATTGAAAAAGAGGAAATCAAAAAGTGATTTGGAAAGAATAATCATTGATTACTACAAAGAACAAAGAGAAATTTTGCTGAGTGATATATTTCAAGAATGGTCTTCACAAAAACTGGAATATGGAGAAATTCAGAAACAAACATATGACAGGTATAAAACAGATTTTCACAGATTTTTTGATAATTCTGATATTGCTGAAAAAGATATTCGTAAGATAACGGAGGATGATTTAGAGTTGTTCATCCGAGAAACGATAAGACGCAAGGGATTGTCTAATAAGGCGTATGGTGGTTTGCGTTTGTTGATTATCGGAATCTTTAAATATGCAAAAAAGAAAAAATTAACTGAGATTAGCATTACACAATTTATGGGTGATCTGGATTTGCCTAAGAAATGCTTTTCAAAGAAAGTGATTAAAGATGAAGAATCTGTCTTTACAGATAGTGAAGTTGAAAAGATATCATCATATATTAGAGAGAATGTCTCACTGATAAATTATGGAATATTACTTGCTTTTCAGACAGGGGTGCGGGTTGGTGAGTTATGTGCACTCAAATATTCTGATATTAAAGGAAATAAGTTGTGTATCAGGCGCACAGAGGTAAGATATAGAGGAAAAGACGGAAAGTATGTTTTTGAGGTTCGTGAATCGCCTAAGACAGAAGCAGGTAATCGGGACATATTTTTAAATTCAGATGCACAGCGGACGCTAAAAGCGATTAGAAAAATAAATCCGTTTGGTGAATATATGTTTATGAGTGACGGGAAACGGATTAAGGAGAAGGCATTTAGTGTTAAGATTGTTAAAATATGTAGGTATGTTGGAATCAAGGAACGGTCAATGCACAAAGCAAGAAAGACATATGCTACTAAGTTAATAAACGGTGGTGTCGATGAAAGTCTTGTGGTGAAGCAGATGGGACATACATCCATTGACTGCACAAAGAATCATTATTATTTTAACAACAAAAGTGACGAAGATGCGGCAAAACAGATTGAAAAGGCTATATCGTATTAATTTGATTACCAAGTAATCAAAAGTAATCAAAGCAAAATCGGAAAAAACGCGTATTTTCAAGGAAAACTGGCAATGTGTCGAGGGTTCAAGTCCCCCTCTCGCTATTACCTCTAAGAGTGCGGAAATGTCGGTGAATACGGCGTTTCCGTTTTTTTTAGCCAGGATTTATTAGATACAGTAGGATGCAAATCTTTTGGCTTATTTTGGCGGGTGAAGGAGTAGAAAATCCGGGTTATTTGGACTGTGGTTGATTCAGGGTTTGAAGTATGAGATCTAATTGTTTTAGGATTTTGTTGAACCGATGATTTTTTTTCGTTTTTTTGCATGTCCGATTTCATTTGACCATATTTTTATCAGCCTGTATGATAAGTTGAATACTTGTGCCTTTTGATAGTTCTATTTTGAGGGAATTTGGGGGTTGCATCGTTTACGAGCGTATGTATTCTGTTGGCGGCGGGCGTGGTGTTTATGGGGCTTATGTGCGTAAATCTGGGGAGAAGCAGAAATAGGTTGTTTCAATTTGAGGAAGAATTTGTATATAAGGGAGACTTCTGCTATGTGTCAGAGAATCAGGAGGAAGATATCGGCATTTTTTAAAAAGGAAACCGTTCTGTGCATCGCGTTTATACTGGCGGTGTTTTCCATGTTCCTTGTGCCGCCGGACAGGAACTATCCGGGCTATATTGATTTCAGAACGCTGGCGATCTTGTTTTGCCTCATGTGCGTCATGGCGGGCTTGCAGAAAATCGGTGTGTTTGACCACATTGCCCGAAAGCTTTTGGGGAGGGTAGGAAGCGGGAGCGGTCTGGTACTGACCCTGGTTTGGCTCTGTTTTTTCTTCAGTATGCTGATCACCAACGATGTTGCGCTCATTACCTTCGTGCCGTTCACGTTTATTGTGCTCCGTATGCTGGGAACGGAACTGGAAAACAGGCTTCTTTTGCCAGTGGTGGTTTTACAGACCATAGGGGCAAATCTTGGCAGTATGCTGACGCCCATCGGTAATCCGCAAAATCTGTATCTCTACGGAAAGGCGGGGATGTCGGTTGGCGGATTTCTTATGCTCATGCTGCCATATACGCTTTTGTCATTGGTGCTGCTGACAGTCTTTTGCGTCTTGCAGGGCAGAGTATGTTCCCGGTTTTCCCAAATGGAGAAAGCGGCTTCAAAAGAGACGTCTTCGATGGAGAAAAAGACCTTTTATCAGCTTGCAGTTTACCTCATGCTGTTTTTACTCTGCCTGTTGGTGGTTGGACATATATTGCCGTGGCAGATGGTCTTGTTTGTGGTGCTTGCCGTGATCTTTGTAATGGACAGGCATATCCTTACGAAGGTAGATTATTCCCTTCTCTTTACTTTTGTGGAATTCTTTGTTTTTGTCGGAAATGTGGGGAGAGTTCCGACCTTTCGGGACTTTTTACAGAGTTTTATTGCAGGAAGGGAGATCTATACCGCCGTGGTCGCAAGCCAGGTTATCAGCAATGTACCGGCAGCATTGCTGTTATCGGGATTTACGGAGGATATGGCGGGACTTATCGTGGGGACGAATCTGGGTGGACTGGGGACGCTGATCGCCTCTATGGCCAGTCTGATTTCCTATAAGAATGTGGCAAAGGAGGCCGGAGAGCGCAAGGGAAGTTATATTGTGCTTTTTACAGCGTGGAATATCGTCTTTCTGGCGGCGCTCATTTGCATGAATCTGCTGATCAGATGAAGATCTGTGTTCTTTTTTTGAAAATATTTGTGTCAGGGATGATATGGGCATAAGTATGCGTCAATAGAGTGGGAAGGAATACATATGTGGAAAAGGGTAAGACAGCCAGATCAAAATTTACGGAGGTAAATATCGAATGAAAACAATATGTGGAATTGATTGTATCGGATGCGGATGGAAAGAAAGCTGTAAAGGCTGTGCGGAAACAAATGGCAGGCCTTTTGGTGGAGAATGTGTTGCGGCTGAATGCTATAAAACTGATGGCGAAAAATATTTTATGGCGTATAAGGAGCGTCTGATCGCAGAGTTCAACCTTCTGGGAATTGCCGATATGCCGCCGGTCGCAGATCTCTGTCAGTTATACGGCGCCTATGTCAATTTGGAATATACGTTACCAAATGGAGAAAAAATTAAGCTGCTTGATGATTCAAAAGTATATCTGGGCAGTCAGGTCGAAAAACATAACAGTGACAGGTGTTACGGACTTGTTGCAGATGATAATTATCTGCTGGTATGCGAATATGGCTGCAATGGTGTGGATCCCGAGATCATTCTGTACAAAAAGAGATAGACAGTATTTATTCTGTTAAATTATATTCCGTTCGATGTATACAATAAAGCAGAATCAAACGAACCAAACCTTGGCGGGTGAGGTTCTTTTCTTTTTTTTTTCGTCATTGAGCGCATAATGTTGGTCTGCCTGTACCATGTGTTTTCAAAGCAGGAAGTCTTTAACCCTGCCGATACGGATTATTCGACTATTTCTAAAAAGATGTATCAGAAATTTCTGTTAGACAGGCGGCGCAAGAAAAAGAAAACGTTGGTGCTGGAGAATCTGGATATTCCCAAAATAAATTATACAAAAAAATGGGGGAGAATGATGAAATATGTTTTTTACATGTTATATTTCCTGTATAAAACTTCTACGAAACAGAATGATTTCATATTTGCTTCACATTGGCATGATAGGCTAAAGGTCAGGAGGTGTTTTGATGGCAACAATACTTATTGTGGAAGATGATGTAAAAACCAATGACGCAGTATGTGAATATTTAAAATCAGCAGGACACAAAATAATTCCCGCTTATGACGGTGGAAGTGCGTTACAAATATTTGATACGAATAAGATTGATCTTATTGTCTTAGACATTATGCTGCCCAAAATATCCGGGCTTTCTGTTTTGCATGAGATAAGGAGGAAGAGTTCAGTTCCTGTTCTTATGCTGACAGCCATTGAAGATGAATATACACAGGTGACGGGTTTTGATGAACAGGCTGACGATTACATGACCAAGCCTTTTTCCATGATTTTATTAGGGAGGCGCATCACAGCCCTCTTACGCCGAAACGGGAAAAGTATTATGCCCGACAGAATGGCTTTTGGAGATGTGACAGTTGATTTTTCCGGTTATACGGCAAAAGACAGCCTGGGAAAGATTGACATTACGCCGAAAGAAATTGATCTGTTGAAACTGCTTGTGGAGCATAAAGGGCTGGTGCTTACCCGTTCGCAGATACTGGATGATCTGTGGGGCGACAGTTATCCCATTATTGACAGAACGGTTGATACTTACATTAAGAACTTACGCAAAAAACTCCGGCTTGACTGTATTATTACGGTTAAAGGGATCGGTTACAAATATGAGGCAGAATCATGAAACAGATAAAAATATTTCCGAAAACCTTTGCTTACACATTGGGGCTTATGCTTTTTATTGTCGGTGTGGCTCATATGCTGCTCTATTTCTTTACAAAACCGGAATGGATTGATGTTTCGGTGAATCAGCAGGCGCAAATGTCTTTATATACAAGTCTGAATGTAACAGATTATGTTACGAAAGCTGTTTTGCAGGCCCTGCCTTTCTCTTTGATTTGTTGTGTGATTGTTTCAACAATTTGTTCTTTTTTATTTTCAAGAAAGATTACGGTTCCTGTCAGACACATCAGTATGGTTACAGGACAAATGGCACAAATGCAAAGAGGCGTTTTCTGCAACAGCAATTCAAAAGACGAAATCGGTATATTAGCCGATAATATCAATTATTTATATCAAAGTTTGCTGTCAACGATTGAGAACCTTGAAATTGAGAAGCAGCGTGTAAGTGAAAGCGAAAAATTAAAGGTAGATTTTCTGCGGGCCGCTTCACATGAGTTAAAAACGCCTGTCACGGCGTTAAATGCCACTTTGGAAAATATGATACTTGGAATCGGGAAATATAAAGACTATGACAGCCTCCTGCCGGAATGTAAAGAAATGACAGAACACCTTGCAGAAATGATACATGATATACTTGAAACCTCAAATCTGGGTGTATCTGCAAAGGAGGAAACGGCAGTAAGAGTTGATCTTTCCAATATGCTTTCCGGTTTGTGCGAGCCTTATATGCTGATCGCCAGGACAAAAGGTATTATGTTCCACTTTGATGCCGCAGATCATTTTTCTGTGGTACTGCCGCCGCGGATGTTTGAAAAAGCTGTTTCAAATGTTCTTGCCAATGCTGTTGCATACACAAAAACAGGCGGAAAAATTTCTGTATATATCGACAGGCAGAAAATTATCGTAGAAAATGAATGTACCCCTGTCCCTGCTGGCATATTACAACATCTTTTTGAGCCGTTTTATCGCCCGGACTTTGACCGAAACTGCGACAAAGGCGGCAACGGGCTTGGGCTGTATATCGTTGATACCGTTCTAAAGTCTATGGGCATGTCCTATTCATTTCTTCCCATGAAAGAACCGCCGGGAATGAGGTTCGTCATCAATCTATCCAATCTATCGTAAACGACATTAAAAATTTCGTTTACGATAAATACAGTAATAGAGTAACAGGAAAGCTCTCTCAAAAGCGGGGGAGCTTTTTCAATTCCTGATTCTCTCCATATATGTTTCATACTGGTTCCACATTGGAAAGCTATGCTGACACTGTTCCATAAAACAAACAGCAGAAAACGGAGGTACTAAAATGGGAACTGTCAAACGGGCGTTTTTATACGTCACAAGAAAAACGGGCAAAAGTATCCTGCTCTTTTTGATACTTCTTGTCATGGCAACTTTTGTATTAACGGGACTTTCGATTGCAAAATCATCACGGGAAGCGCAGCGCAATTTAAGGGAGACTTTAGGCGGCGAGTTTCAAATAGCAGTGGACCTTTCAGACAGCAATCCTTATGCAGGGAAAATTGTTGACGATGATGGCAGTGTGGAACTCTATACAAAATATCCTGTTACACGGGAAATGATTGACACGGTTATGGCCATTAACGGGGTGAAAAGCTATAACGCGGAAACACATATGTTTGTTTCCACAGATCTTGCCATCTTTCCCGGAAATGTCCCTGTAAAAGCAGAATACAGCAATTTGATCTACGCCCGGAGTGTCCTGGATACGCGAAACAGCAGTTTCTTTCAATCGGAAAAATTCAATCTGATCGAAGGAAACCACATCACGGAAAATGAAAAGAATGCTGCCGTTATCAGCAGGGCCCTGGCGGAAAAAAACGGCCTGAAATCAGGCGACACCATTTCCATACAAGGTGAAAATACAGTAACGGTTAAGATCATTGGGATTTATGAAATTTTAAAACCCGACCCGCTCTATGAAAATATTGCTGCTTATGAAAAAGCAGAAAATCAGATTTTTGTTGACTTTCAAACGTTACAAAATCTGTCAGGGAATATACCGGCCGGATTCGGAAGCGTGACATTTGCGGTGTCTGACCCGGCACAGCTGAATCAGATCATTTCGGACGTGAAAAATTTATCCTCCATTGACTGGCGCGCTTTTGAAATGATAACAGACAATGAAACATACCTGGAAGCTGCTGCGCCTCTGCAGAAAGTCCAAACGCTGGTAACAACTATGATGATTGTTATCGTGCTTGTCAGTGCGGTTATTCTCTCTTTGGTTCTGACTCTGTGGGGAAGAAGCCGTATTCACGAAACAGGGGTCTTTCTTTCTCTCGGCATTGCAAAAGGAACCATCATCAGCCAGTATTTGGCAGAAGTTTTTATAATAGCGGTTTTTGCTTTTGGATTTTCTTATGTAACAAGTAATACGATCGCGAATCAACTGGCGAACGGATTGCTGCAGCAAACGACGCCTGTCAGGGAAGAACAGGCAGGCGTCGTAACGCAGATCAAAGACGGATACAGCGGTGAGGATGTTTCAATCAGTATAAAAGACAACGCTGCCCCGTCAGATATGTCACAGAAGCAGGAGAACAGTGTTGATGGTGAAAGTGCAGCCGCATTAGCAGAAACAGAGAGAACGCAGGAAACACAGCTTCATACGACCGTCGGCATATATAGTATGCTGCAGCTTTATGTTATCGGTATTGCAATTATTATTGTTTCAACAGGAGTTTCTTCACTGACAGTTATGCGCTTAAAACCACGGGAAATTTTATCCAGAATGAGCTGAAAGGGAGGTTATGAAAAAATGGCTTTATTAGAAGTGAAAGAAGTACGATATGCCTATCAGAATGGAAAACCGGTTTTATCAAATATAAACGCAGCGTTTGAAGCCGGAAAAATGTATGCTGTTCTTGGAGCGTCCGGCTCTGGAAAAACAACATTATTGTCACTGATCGGTGGGCTTGATGTTCCCCAAAAGGGTGAAATTCTCTTTGAGCAGGAAAATATTTTGCAGCGGGGGCTTGCATATCACAGGCGCAGCCATGTTTCTTTGATATTTCAAAGCTATAACCTGATTGATTATATGAACGCCATTGAAAATGCAGAACTGACAGCAAAGAAAAAAGGACTGCCGATATTAGAACGGCTTGGCTTAACAGAGGAAGAAGCAAAACGAAATGTGATGAAACTGTCCGGCGGGCAGCAGCAGCGGGTAGCGATTGCCCGCGCACTGGCTTCTGATACGCCCGTTATTTTAGCTGACGAACCAACGGGAAATTTGGATGAGGAGACGGCAGCCGGAATTATCCGCATATTGAAAGAAAGCGCGCATGAGTTGAATAAATGTGTGATCGTTGTAACCCACGCAAATGAATTGGCCGCACAGGCAGACACCATACTTAAATTAAGCCATGGTACGCTGCATGAAATCTGAATATTTCCATTTCCAAAACAATCTGCCCCTCGCCACAGGCGACTTGGAATGGGCAGATTCCGTAACAGAGAAGCCGTCGTACAGCGGAGGTATTGACAAACAGGACAGATAGAGTAAAATAGTTCTAAAAAGAACAAAAAACAATAAAAAACAACAAAAATCAAGAACAAAAATGAAACGAGTATTTGTTGTTTACAAGGAGAAACCATGATACCGACCAATATGTGGGAACATCAGAATGCGATCAAGACACTCTATGCGAAATGTGTCGGGGATGTCTGTGGAAAGCATGGCATCACGCGTATCGAGCTGGATGTGCTTCTTTTTCTGGCCAATAACCGGCAGTTTGACACGGCTACCGATATCGTGGAAGTGAGATATCTGTCTAAGTCGCAGGTATCGGCGGCGGTCAGCCATATGGAGGACTGCGGTTATCTCAGGAAAGAATATGCGCAGGATAACCGTAAGACAGCGCATTTGCGGATCTGTGATGCCGCGGCGCAGATTGTCGCGGACGGACAGGCTGCGCAGAAGCGGTTCTTCGACATCCTGCTGCAGGGCATGACACAGGAGGAGATGGAAGGGATGAGACGCTGCATGGATCATATTTTTGACAATATCAATCGTTATTTAAAGTGAACTGCGGGAGTATGTGAAGTGTACTTTTATGGTTTTGCTGTGCAACACGGCAGGAAGGAGTGCGATATCGTATGTTTAAATTTATCATCTGTTTTGTGGCGGGAATCGGAGCCGGTCTGGGCACCGGATTTGCGGGCATGAGTGCGGCGGCGGTGATCAGTCCGATGCTGATCACGTTTCTGGGACTGCCGGCCTATGAGGCGGTGGGCATCGCGCTGGCCAGTGATGTGCTGGCCAGCGCCGTGAGCGCTTATACTTACGGCAGGAATAAGAATCTGGATATCAGGAACGGTGTTGTGATGATGGTCTCGGTTCTGCTGGTCACACTGTTCGGGAGCTGGGTGGCAAGCAAGGTGCCCAACACGACTATGGGAAACTTTTCTGTCTTTATGACGCTGCTTTTGGGCATCAAGTTTATCGTGAAGCCTGTTATGACGACCAGAGAGTCCATGAACCAGGTTGACGGCAGGAAGCGGATCGTGCAGTCGGTGATCTGCGGTTCACTGGTAGGATTTATCTGTGGTTTTATCGGCGCAGGCGGCGGCATGATGATGCTGTTGATCTTAACGGGCGTGTTGGGATATGAATTGAAGACGGCAGTTGGCACCAGTGTGTTTATCATGGCATTTACCGCTTTTACGGGAGCGGTCAGTCACTTTATGATCGGCGGCCGTCCGGACCCGTGGTGCCTGGTATTCTGTGTGGCTTCGACACTGTTATGGGCGAGGATTGCGGCGAAATTTGCCAATAAGGCGACGCCGGCGACGTTGAACCGGGCCACGGGAGTGGTGCTGGCGGTTCTGGGAGCGGCGATCCTTGTTGTGAATTACATCTGACGATGACACGAAACAAAAAAGTCGAAGAGAGGAGGAAAAGCAATATTTGATCAATGCTTCGTTAAAAAATGAAAAGAATTTTACAGGCAGATGCCCTATACTTATGGTAAACGAAATTTCTAATGTCGTTAACTGTATCTTTATAAAAAATTGTGCCGGAGAGCACAAATTTATATGGTGAGAAAGGAGCATGGTCATAACTATGAGTGAATGGAAGCTGCCAAGACTGATCAGTAACGGTATGGTGCTGCAGCAGAAAAAGCGGGTGCGTATCTGGGGATTTGACAAGCCGGGGAGAAAGGTAATGGTCGCTTTCCTGGGGGAGGAATATGTTGCCCTTACTGATCGGGAAGGGGTTTGGGAAATATGGATGCAGGAAACGGAGGCGGGCGGTCCTTACGCGATGGATATCCGGGATGATGCCGGAAACGAGACGGTCATAAAGGACATTCTGGTCGGGGACGTGTGGATCTGTGCCGGGCAGTCTAATATGGAACTGCCCATGGAGCGGGTGAAAGACCGTTATCCGAAGGAGATCGCAGATTGTACGAATCCGGCGATCAGGACGTTTAAGATTACGGAACATGCGGATTTTCATGCTCCCCTTGCGGATCATCTGACGGGGGAATGGAAGCAGGCGGGGGCTGATACGATCCTCCGGTTTTCTGCGACGGCGTACTTTTTTGCGCTGCAGATGTATCAGCTGACCGGCGTGCCTGTCGGGCTGATCAATGCCAGTCTGGGCGGCTCACGGATTGAGTCCTGGATGAGCCGGGAAATGCTGGAAGGCTGTCAGGAAGCGCTGGATACGGCGGACCGGTATGCGGACGATGCGTTTGTGCAGGATGTCCTTTTGCAGAACCAGAAGCAGGCGGAAGCGTGGCATGCGGGACTGGACGGCCTGGATGCGGGGCTTAAGGAGCACTGGGAGAAGGAGGATACAGATCTGCGCGACTGGGAAGCGGTGAAGATTCCTTTCTTTTTCCGGGATACGGATTTAAAAGATTTTATCGGAAGCGTATGGTTTCGGCGGAGCTTTCAGGTGCCGGCGGAAATGGCCGGCAGGGAGGCGAAGGTTTGGCTGGGAACGATCGTGGACAGCGACACGGTATATATTAACGGCGTCTGGGTGGGACATACAGATTATCAGTACCCGCCCAGGAAATATCCGGTTCCGGCAGGGCTTTTGCGGGCGGGGGAGAATACCATTACCATCCGCGTGAAATGCGAAAACGGGCGCGGAAGGTTTACGCCGGATAAGACATATGCACTCTGGAATGAAGCGCACAGAATTGAACTGGAGGGGGAATGGGAGTATAAGATCGGCGCTTCCTGTGAGCAGATCCTGCCGACCGATTTCGTTAACTGGAAGCCCACCGGGCTTTTTAACGGCATGATGGCTCCCTGCCGGAAGTATACGATAGCCGGATTCCTGTGGTATCAGGGGGAATCCAATACGCATGTGCCGGATGTGTATCTGGACCGGATGCAGAGGATGATAACCGGATACCGGAAGGACTGGCAGGAGGATACGCTGCCTTTCCTGTATGTACAGCTTCCGAATTTTGCCATTGACATTTATGACAGTGACGCGGACGAGACAGGACAGGGCTGGCCGGTGGTGCGTGAGCTGCAGAGGCAGGCGCTGGCCATACCGGATACCGGCATGGCGGTGGCCATTGACCTTGGGGAGGACAATGATCTGCATCCTTTAAATAAAAGAGAGGTTGGCGGCCGGCTTGCGATGCTGGCGGCAAAGAAGCTCTACGGCATGGATGTGCAGTGTGAAGGTCCGCGGATTGAAAAGATCAGGACTATGGGCGGACAGGGCAGGACGGTGGTTTTGGAATTAGGCGCCGAAGCGGTTGTGAGGGACAAAGAAAAGGGCAGTACAATTCTGGACTTTGAATTGGGAGAAAGAAGGGCGGACGGGGAAATTGTCTGGCTTCCGGCAGAGGCGGAGCTGTTCGGAGACCGGATCATGTTGAAGTGCGGGGCGCTTTCCGGCCCTCCGGCAGCGGTTCGTTACTGCTTCGCCAATACGAACCGGGGAGCTTTGCTCTACAATAGTCAGGGATATCCTCTGGGGCCTTTCTGCATGGAGATTCCCGCGGATAACGGGTAAACTGCTGTTAAAGGAATGCGCACATCTGTGTCAGAGATGGCAGGGGTGCAGACAGGGAGAATTGCGATGCGTACATTATGGAATGAAGGATGGTCTTTTCTGCGGCTGGAGGTGGGAACGGAGCTTTCGGATGCGCTTGGCCGGGAGCAGGATTTCGTGCCGGTGGATATCCCGCATGACTGGCTGATTTACGATGCGGACCGTCTTTATGAGAATGGAACCGGATGGTATCGGAAGAACTTTACGTGGACGGGCGATGGGACGAAAAGGCTTTTTCTCGTTTTTGAGGGTATCTATATGGACAGTGCCGTCTATGTGAATGGGCATAAGGCGGCGGAATGGAAGTACGGGTATTCTACTTTTACTGTCGAGATCACGGAGCATGTCCGGAAGGGAGAGAATCAGATTCTGGTCAGCGCATGTTTTCAGGCGCCCAACAGCAGATGGTATTCCGGTGCGGGGATTTACCGTAACGTGTGGATGAAGGAGACGGAGAGCATCTGTATCCCGGAAAACGGCGTTTATATCAGCACCAGAAGGCAGCAGGAGGATTTCGTGCTCCGGGTGGAAACGGCCGTTGATGTGCCGGCAGTCGTACCGGCCGGCGGGGAAGCGGATCGGGATGGCGGCGGACAGGAGGCGTATGCGGTCACGCACAGACTGTTTTATCAGAACCGGGAAGTTCCGATGCAGCTGATCAAAGACGAGCGAAGCGGCAGGGAATATCTGGTGGAAAAGCCTGTTCTGTGGGATGTGGAGGAGCCGGCGCTCTATACGCTTAGGACCTGTCTTGTGTGCGCCGGAGAAATCCGGCAGCAGGAGGAATGTTCCTTTGGGTTCCGGTATACAGCCTTTGATCCTGACAGGGGCTTTTTCCTGAATGGACGGCATGTAAAGCTGCAAGGCGTCTGCGAGCATCACGACCTTGGCGCACTGGGGGCGGCCTTTAACGAGGCGGCCATGGTGCGCAGACTGAAGAAGTTAAAAAGTATGGGCGTCAACGCCATCCGCGGTTCTCACAACATGATGGCGGTACGGTTTGTGGAGCTTGCCGACGAGATGGGCTTTCTCCTGATCTCGGAGGCCTTTGACATGTGGGAGAGATCGAAGAATGCGTATGATTACGGGCGTTATTTTACTGAATGGCATGAGAGGGATGTGGAAGCGTGGGTGTGCCGGGACCGCAACCATCCGAGCGTGATCCTGTGGAGCATCGGGAATGAAATATATGATACCCATGCCGGGGAGCGCGGACAGGAGCTGACCGGGGAGCTGAGAGAGCTGGTGGAGCGTTACGATCCCTGGAGAAATGCCCGCGTCACGATCGCTTCCAACTATATGCCCTGGGAAAATGCCTGTAAATGTGCGGATCTGGTGAAGATCGCCGGTTACAACTATTCGGAAAAGTACTATGAGGAGCATCACAGGAAGCATCCTGACTGGGTTATTTACGGCAGCGAGACTTCTTCCATTGTACAGAGCAGGGGAATCTATCATTTCCCGCTCAAGGCGGAGATTCTGGCGGAGGATGACCGGCAGTGTTCGGCTCTCGGGAACAGTATTACCAGCTGGGGTGCAAAATCGCTGGAGAACTGTGTTGCCGTTGACCGGGATACGGCATTTTCCATGGGACAGTTTCTGTGGACGGGCTTTGATTATATCGGGGAGCCGACCCCTTACCATACCAAGAACTCTTATTTCGGGCAGATTGACACGGCAGGGTTCCCCAAGGACTCATACTATGTGTGGCAGGCGGCATGGACGGATCACCGCCAGGCGCCGATGGTGCATGTGTTCCCTTACTGGGACTTCAATCCCGGACAGCTGATCGACATAAGGGTCTGTTCCAATGCACCGGAGGTGGAACTGTTTCTGAACGGTAAGAGCCTGGGCAGACGAAAACTTTCCCATGCACCGGGAAGCGGGCGAACGATTCTGGCGGATTATCAGGTGCCCTATGAGGAGGGCGCTCTGACTGCAGTGGCGTATGATGAGGCGGGCCGGGAGATCGCAGGGAGTACAAGACGGTCCTTCGGCAATTCCCATGCCGTCAGGATCTACCCGGAAAATACGGTGATCAAAGCGGACGGGAAGGATCTTCTGTTCCTGGAGATCGGCACGGTAGATGAGCGGGGAAATCCGGTGGAAAATGCCTGTGACCGGGTGCGGGTACAGGTGGCCGGAGCGGGAAGACTGGTGGGCCTTGACAATGGCGACAGCACCGACTATGACAGCTACAAGACAGACAGCAGAAGACTCTTTGGCGGAAAACTGCTGGCGATGATCCAGTCTGTGGGGGAACCGGGAGAAATCCGGGTGCAGGTCAGCGCGAAGGGGCTTATCGGCGCTTCCCTGCTCTGCCACAGTGAGGAGGTGTGCTCCGGCGCGCCGACTACGCGAATGCTGCCCTGCGATATAAGATGCAATGCGGATCTGCCGGTCCGTACCGGAAGGGCGGATGAGACCCCGGTGCGGAAGATCACGCTGCTCACGGAAGAGAACCGGGTGTTTGGGCCGGAGCGGAAGAGACTGTCGGTGGAGGCGAGGATCGACCCGCCGGAGGCGGATGATAGAGAACTGTTCTTCCGGGCGGTGGATGACCATGGAGTGGACTCCAATCTGGTCAGGCTGGTTCAGGACGGGAACCGGGCGCAGCTGGAGGCGCTTGGTGACGGGGCCTTCCGCCTCCGGTGCATGTCAAAGAGCGGTACGGACGCCATCCGTCTGATCTCCCAGCTGGAATTTGAGATTCAGGGACTGGGCAAAGCCTGGCTTGACCCTTACGATTTCATTTCCGGAAGCCAGTACACTTCCGTGAAGGGAGAGGCGGGAAACGGGAATGAGAGGGGCGTCGCAACTGCCCGGGACGGGGAGACGGTGGTGTCCTACGGCGGCATTGATTTTGGAAGGACCGGGTCGGATCAGATCGTGATGCCGATCTTTGCACTGGACAGCGGGGAATATCCCATCCAGATCTGGGAAGGCATTCCAGGGGAAGCGGACAGCGAACTGATCGGAGATGTGGTCTATCAGAAGCCTTCTGTCTGGAACGTCTATCAGGAGGAAACGTTCAGGCTGCAACGGCGGGTGAAGGGAATCACCACCATCAGTTTCCTTCTGCGGCAGAAGATGCATATCAAGGGATTTTCCTTCGTGCGCTGTGAGAAGGCGTGGATGCGGTTACCGGCCGCCGGTGCGGATCACCTTTACGGGGACAGCTTCCGGATCGCCGGGGATGCGGTGGAGGAGATTGGCAATAATGTGTCGCTGGAATTTGCGGAAATGGATTTCGGGGAAAAGGGTGCAGAGAAATTAACCGTCTGGGGACGGGCGCCGAAAGGGAGCAACACCGTCCATGTCCGGTTTTTTGACGGGAACAGCGAGAGCAAACAGATCGTGGAGTTTCCCGGAGGAGATGCGTATGCCGCTTCGACGTTCACGCTGCTGCCGGTGAAAGGCAAAGTGACGGTGACGTTCGTGTTTATGCCGGGAAGCTGTTTTGATTTTCAGGCGTTTCAGTTTGCGTAAGACAATCCGGGATGCCTTTCGCGTATGCAGTGTTTTCTTTTCTTTATGCGCCTGTCTACTCTTTCAGCCTGTTCAAATTCTTATATTCTGAGGGCGTGCAGTTCTTGGCCGCCTTAAAGATCCTGTTGAAAGTGGACAGGCTGTTGAACCCGGAGAGCATGGCCACCTCCGTAATGGAGATATGAGGCTCGATCAGGAGGCGCTCGGCGTGGGCGATGCGCTTCTGCATCAGATATTCATGACAGGACATATTGGCAAACTGCTTGAACAGGCGGGCAAAGTGGAACTTGGAAAAGCCCGCCAGGTCGGCAAGTTCCTCTATCGTAATATTTTCCGTACAGTGATCAGTGATATAGTTGCACACCAGCATGAATTTTTCTACATATTCATGCTGCTTGTTGCGGGTGATGCCGGGGAATCTGGTGTTGGCATTAAAATTGGTCCGCCCCAGCGCAACGAAGAAGCGGATCATCAGGGAGTAGACACAGGCCTCGGTAAAGGGTTTGGGATTGTCGTATTCCCGGACCACTTCCTCCAGATAGAACTGCAGGCGGCTGTTGAGCTCCGGGTATTCCTTCCGGGAGATCAGCGTGTAGGGGAGGAGCGTGTGGAGCAGGGTATCCATGGCGTTTACATTGCAGATCAGGCTGTAATCAAACAGCAGGATCAGCCTCTCGCCGTCGGGAGGGGCAATCAGCTCGTGAAGCGTACCGGGGGGGGTGATCCAGATGTCACCTTCATAGAAGGTATGCGGGGTGCCGTCAGTGATCACGGTGTATTCCCCGCGTAGGGGCAGGATGATCTCCACCGCGGTATGCCAGTGGACGGGATAGTTCTCCGTCTCGTGGTTGTGATAGAGTTTCAGCCCGCTTAAAGCGTCATAAGCAACTGTCTCATGGATTCCATTTAATATCTTGATCATATCGCATTACCTCTCCGGAATTGAGTGCTTCTATTGTTCTAATAGTAATTCCATTCTCTCATTTTGGCAAGCGCCAAATCAAATATTGCTAACAGGTCATTATAGTAAATCTGTACAAAATTTCTCATAAAAAAGTATGAATGTTACAAAAGAAAAGATAGAAACGTGCAAAAATCATGAAAAACGGGAGCAGAGGATGTAGAAATGAAAAAGGGGAACTCTTTTTTGAAATCCTCACAACGGAAACTTTCGCACGATTTGACAAGTGAAGAACAAGATATAGGGAGAAAAACGTGGCAAAGTGCAATATAATCTAAACAGATTTGAAAAGAAAGTGTACAAATTTCCGGATGGAGTTAAGGCGACAGGAGATTACATATGGAATTGGTAAGAAATGAAGCAAAGATAGAAGCGTACCGGGAAAGAGCCAGAGAGCTGGTAGGGCAGATGACCCTGGAGGAGAAGGCGTTTCAGACGGTCAACGGTGCGGCCGGGATCCAAAGGCTGGGCATCAAGGCATACAACTGGTGGAACGAGGCGCTCCACGGAGTAGCGAGGGCCGGTGTTGCCACGGTGTTTCCGCAGGCGATTTCTCTGGCAGCCACTTTTGATGAGGATTTTATAGAGCAGGTGGCGGATGCCATTTCCACCGAGGGACGGGCGAAATTCAATATGCAGCAGAAATATGAAGATACGGATATTTATAAAGGGCTTACCTTTTGGTCTCCCAATGTAAATATTTTCAGGGATCCCAGATGGGGCAGGGGACATGAGACCTTCGGCGAGGACCCTTACCTTACGTCAAGGCTTGGGGTGCGTTTCGTGGAAGGACTGCAGGGACACGATGAGAATTATCTGAAGGCTGCGGCATGTGCCAAGCATTTCGCGGTACACAGCGGGCCGGAGGATCTGCGCCACAGCTTTAATGCGGTGGTAAGCAGGCAGGATCTGTACGAGACATATCTTCCGGCGTTTAAAGCCTGTGTGCAGGAAGGAAAGGTGGAGGCGGTGATGGGCGCCTACAACCGTACCAACGGGGAACCCTGCTGCGGAAGCAGGACGCTTCTTCTGGATATTCTGCGCGGAGAATGGGGCTTTCAGGGCCATGTGGTTTCGGACTGCTGGGCGATCAAGGATTTCCACGAAGGCCACTGCGTTACCGGCGGGGCGTTGGAATCTGCAGCCATGGCAATGAACAATGGCTGCGACTTAAACTGTGGACAGCTGTTTGCTTATCTGGCATCGGCAGTGGAGCAGGGCATGGTATCCGAAGAGCGGCTGGATGAAGCGCTGGTCAATCTGTTCACGGCAAGAATGAAGCTGGGCGTATTTGAGGAAAAGGGCAGCACGCCTTACGATGATATTCCCTATACGGTGGTAGACTCCGGGGAGATGAAGGAATTGAACCTGCGGGCGGCGGAGAAGTGTATCACCCTGCTTAAGAATGAAGACCATTTGCTGCCGCTTGATCGATCGAAACTTAAGACCATCGGCATCATCGGCCCCAACGCTGACAACCGTAAGGCGCTTGTGGGAAATTATGAGGGAACCGCATCCAGATACTATACGGTTTCCGAAGGCATACAGGATTATGTGGGAGACGGGGTGAGGGTTCTTTTCTCCGAAGGATGCCATTTATATAAAGAAAAGATCAGTAATTTAAGTCAGGGAAGCGACCGGCTGGCCGAGGTAAAGGGCGTCTGCGATGCGAGTGATGTGATCGTTTTGTGTCTGGGCCTCGATCCGGGACTGGAAGGCGAGGAGGGCGACCAGGGCAATCAGTATGCCAGCGGCGATAAGCCGGGACTTGACCTTCCGGGTAAGCAGCAGGAGCTGTTGGAGACGGTTTACGCCAGCGGCAGGCCTGTGGTACTGGTTCTTCTGTCAGGCAGCGCACTGGCGGTTCCCTGGGCGGATGAACACATTCCGGCGATCATCCAGGGCTGGTATCCGGGGGCACAGGGCGGCAAGGCGATCGCCAGAGTCTTATTTGGGGAGCAGAATCCGGAAGGAAGACTGCCTGTTACGTTCTACAGGTCGGCGGCGGAACTGCCGGAATTTACAGACTATTCCATGAAAGGCAGAACCTACCGGTATATGGAAAACGAGGCGCTTTATCCCTTCGGCTATGGTTTGTCCTATACGGATTTTACCTACAGCAATGCGGCGGTATCTTCTGACGTGGTGGCGGAAGAAGGCGTCACGGTCCGGGTGGAGGTTGCCAATACCGGCGACAGGGAAGGCACGGAGACGGTTCAGGTATATGTGAAGGCCTGCAGGGAAGGGACGCCCAATCCACAGCTGAAAGGAATACGCAAGGTATCCTTAAAGCCCGGGGAGACGAAAGAGGTCAGCATAGCGCTTTCTTCTGCCGCGTTTGCCCTGTATGACGAGCAGGCGGTGAACCGGGTGGAAGAAGGAGCGTATGAAATCTACATTGGCGGAAGCCAGCCGGATCGCAGAAGCGTGAAACTGACAGGCAAAGAACCTGCAAAGCTGCGGATCATGGCAAAGCAGGAAATGATTATAAAGTAACAGACCGTTACCTGTCCCCGGCTTTTGATGGGAGCATGCAAAAGCCGGGGCCGGAGAGCGGTTTGGATCAATGCGGGAGGAGCAGGATGGGATTTGAACAGGCATGGCTTTCCTATCGGAGGATAGAGGAGGACAGTGAGTGGAGAGGGATCGGCAGAATCTATGCCGATGAGGATGATTTCATTACAGGGAATGCGGTAAGAGAGCTCCGGAAGGCATGGAGTGAGATGACAGGAGCGGACCTTATGCTGTATCCCGGTTCCCGGGAGACACAGCAGGCCGGGAGCATCATCTTCAGGCAGGAAGAAGGATGCGGGCCGGAAGGATATCATGTGTTTGAGGAGGAAGGCAGCGTGGTCATTACGGCTTCCACGGACCGTGGATGGCTTTACGGCGCTTTTGAACTCATACACCAGATGCAGATGGAAAATCCGCTTTCGGGGCTGGATGTCAGGAAAGAACCGGTGATGCCGCTGCGTATGCTGAATCACTGGGATAATATGGACGGAAGTATCGAGCGGGGTTATTCGGGGAATTCCTTCTTCTTTGAAAAGGATGAGATCCTGATCAATGAGAGGACGGTTACTTATGCAAGGCTGCTTGCATCGGTGGGGATCAATGGAGCGGTGATCAACAATGTGAATGTAAAGGACGCCGCCACATGGCTGATCACAGACCGGTATTTTGATAAACTGCGCAGATTATCCGAAATTTTTGCCGGTTATGGAATCAAACTTTTCCTGTCATTGAATTATGCCGCTCCTGTGGAGCTTGGACAGTTGGACAGTGCGGATCCTCTGTCGGAAGAGGTGAGGGAATGGTGGAAGAGGCGGATGCAGCTTGTTTTCGGGCAGATCCCCGATCTGGGCGGTTTTCTGATCAAGGCTGATTCGGAAGGGCGTCCCGGGCCGTTCACTTACGGAAGGACGCACGCGGACGGCGCCAATATGCTGGCCGAGGCGGTGGAGCCTTACGGAGGACTTATCATCTGGCGCTGTTTTGTATATAACTGCAAACAGGACTGGAGAGATTACATAACCGATCGGGCGAGATCGGGCTATGACAATTTTATAGAGCTTGACGGCGCTTTTCGCGACAATGTGATACTGCAGATCAAGAACGGGCCGATGGATTTCCAGGTCAGGGAACCTGTGCATCCTCTGTTTGGTGCGCTTAAGGCCTCCAACCAGATGCTGGAGGTACAGATCGCACAGGAATACACAGGACAGCAGAGACATGTGTGCTACCTGATTCCCATGTTTAAAGAAGTTCTCGCGTTCCGTACTTATGCGGCCGGGACGGACGATACGGTGATGGACATTGTATCGGGTAAGACTTTTGATCAGACAACATGCGGCATGGCGGCGGTGGCAAACACCGGAAATGATGAGAACTGGACCGGTCATGATCTGGCAGCGGCGAATCTTTACGGATTTGGCAGACTGGCGTTTACCCCTTCGGCCACGGCAGAGGAACTGGCCACGGAGTGGATCGTCAGGACCTTCGGTAAGGATCAGGAAGTTCGCGAGGTTCTGTTGTTCATATTGATGAATTCCTGGAAGGCGTACGAGATGTACAATGCGCCGCTTGGAATCGGATGGATGGTCAATCCTGCCTATCATTACGGACCGAGTGTAGACGGCTACGAGTATGACAGATGGGGCACTTATCACCGGGCCGACCATGCGGGAATCGGTGTTGACAGGAGCCATCACGGAACAGGATATGCAGGACTTTACGAAGAACCCAACGCTTCCATGTATGACAGTCCGGAGAGCTGCCCTGATGAGCTGTTACTTTTCTTTCATCATATGCCGTATGTGCATAAGCTGCACAGCGGTAAGACGGTGATCCAGCATATTTATGATACCCATTTTGAAGGGGTGGAGCTGGTAGATGAGATGGTGAAGCGTTTCGAGGGCCTGGAAGGAAAACTTCCGGATAAGGCGTTCGGGAGAATGCTGGAGCGGTTCCGGCATCAAAAAGAACATGCCAGGGAATGGCGGGACCAGATCAATACCTATTTTTACCGGAAGAGCGGTATTGCGGATGAAAAGGGAAGAAAAATATTCTGATAAGATCAGGATGGGAATTTGGGAGGTGTTCATGTAATGACTAAGGTGAAAACAAGTAAACCGGCCGTCGCAAAGAAAGACAGTACCCGTTCGTATCTGAAAAGATACTGGCAGCTTTATCTGCTTCTGAGCCTGCCGCTGCTGTACCTTTTGGTTTTCAAGTATATACCGATGGTATATATCCAGATCGCATTCAAAAAGTACAGCATCATACAGAACGTATGGGAAATGCCATGGGCCAAGAATCATGGGTTCGAGTACTTTATCCAGGCCTTTGGAAGCAATGATTTCCGCCGTGCACTGCGCAATACGGTGGTTTTAAATCTGATGGATCTGGTGATCGGGTTCCCGGCGCCGATCATCTTCGCATTGATTCTGAACGAATTGTGTTTCAAACGTTTTAAGAAAGTAGTGCAGACAGTTGCCTATATGCCGCACTTCCTTTCCTGGGTCATCATCTACAGCCTGGCGCTGCAGCTTTTTGCACCCGGTGAAGGTCTGGTGAATATGGCGATCGAGCGTCTGGGCGGTTCCTCTATTCCGTTTTTGAATGACGCGGCCCACTGGGTAGGCACGTATATCGGCGTCGGCGTATGGCAGAACTTCGGCTGGGGATCCATCGTATATCTGGCAGCGATCGCCGGCATCAACTCGGAACTATATGAGGCGGCTTCCGTGGATGGAGCGGGACGTTTCCGCAAGATGTGGAATATCACCCTTCCGGGTATCAAGCCTACGATCGTGGTCTTGCTGATCATGAATCTGGGTAACATTCTGGGCAGTAATTTTGATCGTCCTTTCGCGTTCCAGAATAATCTGGTCATGAATGTGGCGGATGTAATTTCTACCTATGTATATCGAACCGGTATCAAGGGACTGCAGTTCTCTTTGACAACGGCGGTCGGCCTGTTCCAGTCGGTGGTCGGTGTGCTCTTCCTGCTGATGGCTAACTGGCTGTCCAGAAAACTTGGAGAAAGGGGGATCTGGTAATGAAAGTAAAATCAACTTCCGCAAAAATCGGCGATTGGGTTTTTGTCCTGATCTGTGTGCTGATCAGTATCATCTGTGTGGTGCCGATGATCAATCTGCTGGCAAAGTCCTTAAGTTCAACGGATTATCTGGTAAAGAATGCGGTTTCACTCTGGCCCAAGGGCTTTAACCTGGACGCGTATAAGACGGTCCTGAGTGATCCCAAGTACATCAGGGCATTCTTCTGGACGGTATTTTTGACGGTGGTCTGTACGTTTGTTTCTCTGACCATGACCGTGCTGTGTGCTTATCCGCTTATCTTTGACAAGTTAAAGGGGCGCGGCGTGATCAATATTATCATCACGATCACCATGTTTTTTAACGCAGGTACGATTCCCAACTATCTGCTTATGCAGAACCTGGGACTTCTGGACAATCCGCTGGTGTTGATCCTGCCCAGCTGTCTGAGCGTTTATAACATGATCATCATGAGGAGCTTCTTCTATGGCATCCCGGACAGCTTAAGGGAGTCTGCGGAAATAGACGGCGCCAGTTTCATCCAGATCATGATGAAGATCTATGTACCGCTGTCCAAACCGGTTATGGCCACACTGGCATTGTTCTATGCAGTGGGACGCTGGAACGGTTATTCGGACGCACTGTTATATATGAAGAAAACGGAATTCTATCCGCTGCAGCTGCTGCTGTACAACATCATCAACAATATTAACTCGGTAGAGGTTGCAACGCAGGAGGGCTTCTCATCCCCGGGACTTACGGCATCTTTAAAGGCAGCGATCGTTATGTTTTCCACAATACCGATCCTGTGCGTATATCCCTGGCTGCAGAAATATTTTATCCACGGTGTGACCATGGGGGCTGTAAAGGAATAACCGGATCCTTTCTACGGATTCGTTCATTCAAAATAAACTAAAAACAGGGAGGTAAGACGATGAAGAAAAAACTAATTGCGATTCTGCTGTCAGGTACTATGGTAGCGCTGACGGCATGTGGCGGCGGCAATGCAGACGGTTCATCCGCTTCGGATGCCGGTTCTTCCGCAGGGGATTCTCAGGAAGCGGCAGAGGATTCCGGGGATGCGGGAGAAGGCGCAGAGGCAGCCGGAGACGCGGCAGCAACCGGTGAGCTGGTGGACGGCAAGTTTGCAGAGACCAGACACATTACGGTTGAGGTTTATGACCGCGGTAACGACGGCGGTTCCGATCCGACCAACAATATGTACACAGAGTATATCAAGAAGGGAATGCTGGAAGACCACAATGTTGAGGTGGAATTCGTAAAGGTGCCCCGCTGGACTGAGGTGGAGGAGATCAACAACCTGCTTGCGGCAGGAACGGCTCCTGATATCTGTGTATCATACAGTTATCCTACGGTTCTTACTTATGCCGAGATGGGAGGAATTCTCGATCTCAGCGGTTATGTGGAGGATTATAAGTCCGAACTGACCAATCTGTGGGACTGGCTTGGCGAAACCAATATCTATTGGGACAAAGATCCCGTAGACGGCACGATCTGGGCGATCGAAGGAAAGATCGCAGTTAATAACCGTATTAATACTTTTGTCCGTAAGGACTGGCTTGACACATTGGGACTCAGCGCGCCTACGACGACGGAAGAGTTTGAAGAGATGTTGATCGCGTTTGAAGAGAATAAGGATACGCTTCTCGGTGCGGATGCAGATAAGTTGATCCCTTATTCCGTAAGTTTCGATGTTGGCTGGAGAGCAGCTACTTTGATCGAGTCTTTTATCGATCCGGATATTTCCGACAAGGAAATGTATGTCAACGGATATGATGACAGAAAGCTGACCCAGAACGGTACCAAGGAAGCCGTAAGACTTTTGAACAAATGGTACAATCAGGGACTGTTGTGGGATAACTTCGCATTATACGGCAGCGGCGATACAACGGAAGACGATATGATGAAGGCAGGCTATGTGGGCGCTTTCACGCATAACTGGGATTATCCTTTCCGTAACGGTGAGGACAGCATCAATGTTAACCTGCAGAGAAACGTAGGGGAAGATGCATGCTATATCGCGATCGATCCTTTTGATGACTCCAAGGGAACCCATACCAAGTATGTATCCAGTACGGCCGGCGATCGTAAGATTTTCTTCCCGCACACCAACGATGAGCCTCTGGCTTGTATGCTGTATCTTGACTGGATCAGCGATCCGGAGCATATTCAGTATCTGCAGATCGGTGACGAGGGCGTGACGCATAACGTATTGGAGGGCGGTGCGATCCAGACGGTTGCAGCGACAGGCGATGCTATCATGAACTCCGGTATGAATATCGACTATACCATTACCTGTAACGGCCTGCACTTTGCAGACGAAGAGCTGACAAAACTCTCCCAGGCATACAACTATGCAGGCATTGATCCTGATATCGTGGCAGAGGCGGATAAGATCGCGCAGACCGATGCGGTTCCGGCCAAGAATGTTAACGTAGGGGCGATCGAGGCGGAAGCAAATATCGGTGATACTTTGAGCGCGAAGCGCGATCAGGTTTACGACAACGCAGTGATCGCATCGGAAGCCGATTTCGACAGCGTTTGGGACAGCATGCTGGCGGATTACCTGAATTCAGGTGGTCAGGCGATCATGGATGAGCGTGCTGCAAAATGGCAGGAGACATTTGGCGATACAGATATGCTTCCTTAAGGGCAGACAGGATTAATTAAAGCAACGATTTAAAGGGGCTGTTGTAAAAGCGGATCATGATCTGCTTTTGCAACAGCTTCTATGGTTACATTTTGCAGTGGCAGTAGATTTATTCCTGCGGGCAACAAGCCGAACGGTTGCCTGCAGCGGGGGCTTTGATTATAATGATGGTAGTTGTGAACAAATGGAGCAGAGGCAGGGCGGGAGAGATGGGGACGCCCTGGAATGGAGGTAACTATGGAAATGACACTCAGATGGTATGGAAGTAAATTTGATACGGTCACGCTTAAGCAGATCCGTCAGATCCCGGGGGTGACGGGTGTGATCACCACACTTTATGACGCGGCTCCGGGGGAGGTGTGGAGCAGAGAGAGGATCCATGCCCTGAAGGAAGAGGTGGAAGCCTCGGGACTGCACATTGCGGGAATCGAGAGCGTAAATATCCATGATGACATTAAGATCGGCGGGGGCGACAGGGACCGGTATATCGCCAACTATATTGAAACCCTCGAGAATTTAGGCAAAGAGGGCATTCACATGGTATGCTACAATTTCATGCCGGTGTTTGACTGGACAAGGACGGAGCTGGCAAGGGTAAGGCCGGACGGTTCCACGGTGCTTGCCTACACGCAGGAAGCGGTGGATGCGCTGGATCCGGAGAAGATGTTTGCGTCTATCGCAAAAGACACGAACGGAACGGTGATGCCTGGCTGGGAGCCGGAGCGTATGGCAAGGGTAAAAGAGCTTTTTGAGATGTATCAGGATGTGGACGGAGAGAAGCTGTTTGCCAATCTGCAGTATTTTCTGGAAAAGATCATGCCGGTGTGCAATCAATATGATATTAACATGGCGATCCATCCGGACGATCCTGCATGGAGCGTTTTCGGGCTTCCCAGGATCATTATCAACAAAGAGAACATCCTGCGGATGATGAAGATGGTGGACGATCCGCACAACGGCGTCACCTTCTGTTCCGGTTCTTATGGGACGAATCTGGAAAACGACCTGCCGGATATGATCCGTTCCCTGAAAGGAAGGATTCATTTTGCCCATGTGCGTAATCTGAAATTTATCACGCCCGATAATTTTGAAGAGGCGGCACATCTGTCTTCTGACGGGAATTTTGATATGTATGAGATCATGAGAGCGCTCTATGATATCGGATTCGAGGGACCGATCCGCCCCGATCACGGAAGGATGATCTGGGATGAAGTGGCAATGCCGGGCTACGGCCTGTACGACAGGGCATTGGGAGCGGCCTATCTGAACGGACTTTGGGAAGCCATTGTGAAAGGAGCTGAAAAAAGATGAGATTAGACGAACAGGGGCTGCAGAACAGGCAGGCCTGGGAAGCGGCCGGCTATGAGCTGCCGGGATTTGACCGGGAGCAGATGATCGCCAAAACAAAGGACGCCCCCTTCTGGGTGCATTTCGGAGCGGGCAATATTTTCAAGGCCTTTCTGGCAAATGTGGTGCAGAAGCTTTTGCAGGACGGCACATTGGACAGAGGGCTTGTGGCGGCGGAGGGCTTCGACTATGAGATCGTCGAAAAGATGAACCGCCCCCATGATGATTACAATATCCTGGTCACGCTGAAAGCCGATGGGAATGTGGAAAAGACAGTGATCGGGAGCATTGCGGAATCGTTGATGCTGGATTTCGAAAATCAGGCTGAGACCCTGCGGCTAAAGGAGATCTTCCGCATGGATTCCCTGCAGATGTGCACCTTCACCATCACGGAGAAGGGTTACAGTCTGGTGGATGGAACGGGCCGTTATCTTCCGGCGGTGGAAGCAGACTTTAAGGGAGGACCGGATGCCCCTTCCAGCTATATGGGCAAGGTGGCGGCGCTTCTTTATAGCCGCTATCAGGCGGGCCAAAAGCCCATCGCCATGGTCAGCACGGACAACTGTTCCCACAACGGGGATAAGCTGTATGCGGCCATCAGTACCTTTGCCGGGAAATGGGTGGAGAATGGCAGGGCAGAAGAAGGATTCCTCCGGTATGTGGACGACCGGAATAAGGTGACTTATCCCTGGACCATGATCGACAAGATCACGCCCAGACCGGATCCCTCCGTGGAAAAGATTCTGCTGGAGGACGGCGTGGAAGGTCTGGAGCCGGTGATCACTTCCCGAAATACCTATGTGGCTCCCTTTGTCAATGCCGAAGAGTGTGAGTATCTGGTGGTAGAGGACGCCTTTCCCAACGGCAGGCCCGCGCTGGAAAAAGGCGGCGTGATCTTTACTGACCGGGAGACCGTCGATAAGGTAGAGAAGATGAAGGTCTGCACCTGCTTAAATCCCCTCCATACGGCGCTGGCGGTTTACGGATGTCTGCTGGGCTACCAGAAGATCTCAGAGGAGATGCAGGATGAAGAGCTTGTAAAGCTGGTGCAGAGAATCGGTTATACGGAAGGGCTGCCGGTGGTGGTAGACCCCGGAATCCTTGCTCCCCGGGAATTTATTGATACGGTCCTTACGGTGCGTGTTCCCAATCCTTTTATGCCGGATACGCCCCAGAGAATTGCCACGGACACCTCGCAGAAGCTGGCGATCCGCTTTGGCGAGACGGTGAAGGCTTATCAGAGATCACCGGAGCTTACCGTGCAGAGCCTCGAGATGATCCCTCTGGTATTTGCCGGATGGCTGCGTTATCTGATGGCGGTGGATGATGCGGGAAATGCCTTTACGCTGAGCCCGGATCCCCTCCTTGACACGGTGTGCCCCTATGTGAAGGGACTTGCGCTGCAGCCGGATCAGGATGTGGAGGCGCATGTGGAGGAAGTGCTTAAGATGAAGCAGATCTTCGGGGTAGACCTGTATGAGGCAGGACTGGCAGAGAAAGTGTGCGGCTATCTGCAGGAGCTGACGGCCGGAGCGGGAGCCGTGCGCAGCACGTTGCAGAAGTATGTGTGAAGCGGCGGCGGAGTATCGTTGCGCCGAACGGTCGAAGATGCGCCCCGTGCAGAAGTATGTGTGAAGCAGCAGCGGAAGGTGCAGACTGGAAGTGACATTCCCGGTGGATTGTGGTAAAATAGGAACGCAGCAGCACGTAGTATGATTTTTTGACAGTTCCTGGGAAGGGGAGCGTGAGAAGAAATTTTTCACACGCAAATCTGTGCCTGCAGCCCAAATTCTCAGGCTATGGAAAGGCATGGTTATTTTATGAAATTTGCGGCACCCGAGGCTTCTGTACTGATCGTAGATGACAATGAAATTAATTTGGAAGTGACAGCGGCCCTTTTGGAACCGCTTAAGATGAAAGTTGATCTGGCGGACAGCGGCAAGCGGGCGCTGATTCTGGCGCATCAGAAAAGATATCACCTGATATTTATGGATCAGATGATGCCGGATCTGGACGGGGTGGAGACGACGAAAAGGCTTCGCCGCCTGCCGGATGCCTATTGCCGCACGGTGCCGGTCATCGCCTTGACAGCCAATGCATTCTCGGAGGTCAGGGAGGAACTGCAGCAGGCCGGGATGAATGATTATCTGGCAAAGCCGGTGGAAGCGAAGGATCTGTATCGGTGTGTTTTGAAGTGGATTCCGCGGAAGCTGATCATTGTCTCGCAGGAGCAGCGGAAGCCGGGCGGTTCACCGGCGGCAGCCGGCAGCGGTAAAGTACAAGGCAGCAGCACACTGCCGCAGCTGCCGGGCATTAATCCGGCGGACGGCATCCGTTATACCGGCAGTGAGAAGATGTGGTTGAAGCTGCTCGGTGATTTCTACAAGTTGATCGATTCCAAGGCCAAAAAGCTGGAGAACTGTGTGGGAGACGGCCTGATCCGGGATTATACGATCGAGGTACATGCATTGAAGAATACGGCACGGATGATCGGTGCAGCCCGGTTGTCCGAACATTTCTTCCAGATGGAGAAATGCGGCAAAGCCGGAGAGGTGGAGACGATCCGGCAGGAGACGCCCGGCCTGATCCGGGAACTGAAAAGCTATAAAGAAATCCTGCGTCCTTTTGGGGAGAAGAATGACCGGAATAAGCGGGAAGTACCTGTCTCGGAGTGGATCACGCAGTTGAAGGTCATGCGGGATGCCATGGAGAGATTCAGCCTGGATACGGTGGATGAGACCATGCAGCAGCTGGAGCAGTACCGGGTGCCGGAACAATGCAGTGAGTCGATGGAGCTTCTGCGGGCGGCGGTGGCGGATGTGAAGATGAAGGACGTGATGGATGCCGCAGAGCGGATGATCGCGGAATTGCAGGCCTGAGGCGATTCGTTACAAAGGAAAAGAGTCTGTATCATGGTGTGGCGGCTATAGGGTATATTAGCGGCCATGCCGTTATACGGACTCTCTTTTTATGTCACTTTTTGTTCTGTTATTTCTGACTTTTCTGTATGTTACAGCTTCTTTCCGGTCAACAGTTCATATCCCTGCAGGTACTTGTCGATAGTCTTCTGCACGATCTCCTGCGGGAGAGTCCAGTCGTGGCCTTCGTTGCTCTTTAACCAGTCTCTTGCAAACTGCTTGTCGAAGGAGGGCTGGCCGTGTCCGGGTTCATAGCCTTCCGCGGGCCAGAAGCGGGAACTGTCGGGGGTCAGCATTTCGTCGCCCAGAACGATATTGCCTTCTTCATCCAGTCCGAACTCAAACTTGGTGTCCGCGATGATGATACCACGCGTCAGAGCGTATTCTGCACATTTCTTGTAAAGAGCGATGGTATAGTCACGCAGTTTGGAAGCGTATTCTGCTCCCCTGCCGGGGAATCTCTTTTCCAGATAATCCACACTCTGTTCGTAGGAGATGTTCTCGTCGTGATCGCCGATCTCCGCCTTGGTGGAAGGGGTGTAGATGGGTTCAGGCAGCTTGTCCGATTCCTGCAGGCCTTCCGGCAGCGTGATGCCGCAGACAGTGCCGTCTTTTACATAGCTTGCCCAGCCGCTTCCGGTGATGTAGCCGCGCACGATGCATTCGATGGGCAGCATCGTAAGCTTCCGGCATAACATGCTGTTGCCGTCAAATTTCTCCTGACGGAAGAATTCCGGCATGTCCTGAACATCCACAGAGATCATATGGTTGGGCAGGATATCCTGGGTCATATCGAACCAGAATCTGGACATCTGTGTCAGGACGGTGCCTTTCTTCGTCACCTGATTCTTTAAGATCACATCGAAACAGCTGATGCGGTCTGTAGCGACCATGATCAGACTGTCGCCGTTGTCGTAAATCTCTCGTACTTTGCCTTCTTTGATGGGTTTTAATTCAGTCATGATAAACCTCCGTGTATTGTACTTTTATAGGATCAGTATTCCAGTTCGGGATTTTCGCCGGTTTCATACTTTCTGATGTGCTACAGCAAATATTATAGCGGATTCTACAGCGGGTGTAAAGCAGGTCACGGCAGATATTTTCACGATAATAAACTGCACAATACGCCTGTGGCCACCGTTCTACATTTTTTTTAAACCGTTTGCGGTTCTGCTGCATCTAATTAGTAAGAAACAACAAACGAGTTTGAAGTTTCATACTTGCATTCCATGACAGATTCTGATACAAATACCCGGGGAAGTACTTAGCACGCTATATGGAATGACATGGGATGCAGCAGGGGAAAATGACACATCGGAAAACGAGGAAAGACAATGGAAAAAGATCAATTTGTAAATCTTATGTCTCAGGTAGAGGCTGACATGTTTCACCTTGCCTTCTCTGTGCTGCACAGGGAACAGGAATGTGCTGATGCGGTGCAGGAAGCAGTGGTAAAAGCATATGCAGGACGAAATACGTTGAAGAAGCAGGAGTATTTCAAGACCTGGATCATGAGGATCCTGCTCAATGAATGCTATGCTCTGCTGCGCCGGCAGAAACGCCTGATTCCCATGGAAGAGCAGGTGTTGGATGCGCAGGTGGATTTTGGTAATTATGTGAAGGAAGAATATCTGGATCTGTATAAGGCGATCGATGCCCTGAAAGAGAAAGACAGGATATGCGTGCTTTTGTACTATATAGAGGGCTATTCCGTCAGGCAGATCGCACAGATCATGCAGATGCCCGATGGTACCGTCAAAAGCAGGCTGCGCAGGGCCAGAATACAGTTGAAGAACAGGTTGGAGGATTAGGAGGTCCGGAATGAAGAGAGATATTTATAAAGAATTACCCGAAAATTTTCACAGACAGTTTGAGCAGACCCTGTCGCAGCTGGAAGAGAATCCTTTTGGCACAAGAAAAAGGCGTCGAAAGTATGGCTTGATTCTTGCGGCGGCCATTCTTGCCTGCGCATCCGTGACGGCAGTGGCAGCCGGTATGATGGAATGGCATAAAAGCCTGTCTGCTCATTTTGGGACGGATCAGGAACTGGAAGACAAGCTTTCGATGGAACATGTGGCGTCGGTACAGGATACCGTAACGGAAGGAAATGGAATGAAATTTGAGGCCCTGCAGGCAGTCAGGACAGATTCCTACGGTTATTTTCTGATTGAAATGACAGTGCCGGACGGCATAGAAGAATGGAATGGAGATATTCTGTTTGAAGAATGTGAAGTCGTAGGGACAGATTTCGGATGTGTCTACGGGTTCGTGGAGGATTCCTTTGCAGAACAGAAGGTACTGTTGGAACTGCAGATCATGTATTATGAAGAAAAGCTGCCGGATGGAGCCGGGATCCGTGTAAGATTAAAAGATCTGGTGCAGACAGAGCAGACGGAAACAGTTGCCTGTCTGGCAGCGGGGGAGTGGGAGATTCCTCTGCGTCTGCCGGCAACGGCCAATCTGGTGCAGTTCTATCCGCAGGAGACTTGTGTGCTGGGGCAACATGAACTGCTTTTCAGTAAGATGGAGATCAGCCCTTTCCGGATTCGGATGTATACGGAAAAAGAAGCCGCACAACATGCCGTATGGGGAAAGACGGTGTATCTGACAGGGGTACGGTATGAGGACGGGAGCGTCGTAGAAGAGAACGGAATGCAGTTAAGTATGTCCGGGCATATGGACGAGGCGGAGGAATTCTGCTTTGAGATCGCTCTGGATACGGCCATAGATCCGGATAAAACGGCGGCGCTTTTGCTCTATGACGGCGGAGAAGAGAGGGAGATTGCTCTTGGACGGACAACGGCAGCGCAGGCGAATCCGGCCGGAGATACGACGGGTAAAGAGTCAGAGCGCAATGCGCGGCTCACAGAAAACGGCGGCGGAGGACAGATATCGGACGTGCGGATTTTGTCCGTGTCATATGGAAATGTGATATTTGAGGAAGGGCAATCAGTCTGGCTCTGGGATGCCCGGTGCGGCGGGAAAGAAGAATTGATTTCTCTTGCAGCGTGTGATTTTTCCCGGGAGCAGGGCGGAGAGATCGGTGTAAGCCAGAAAGGCCAGATACAGATACTGCCAAAGACAGGCAGTGGAGAAATCTACCTGTATACGATCGCTGATCGGAGCATGCAGGCGCTGGAAGCGGAGACATTCTGGCCCTGGGCTGGTTATGAAGCATATCTGGAACGTTTTCAGAATATTGCGGATATCATCCCGGAGGCTGATGAGCGGTATTCTTCGCAGGCTCTGTTATCGCAGGGAGGATGGTATTATCTGTACAGCGGGGATGGCTCGACCGGAAATATGGAACTGAAAGTGGTTGAAGAATAAGAGTGGTCTTTGGTTTCCGTTCCGCCCGGCGGCCTATGGCAAAGACCATGTACATTTCCTGATACAATCCGTGCCAACATACAGCCCGCAAGAGATTATATAAAGAGTGAAAAGTATAATAGCCAGGGAAGGATTTGCAAATCACAACTGTTACCACGATTGTATCACCTATATATGTCTTGAAGAACAGGCGCAAATATGATATTATATCTTTTACGAAAACGATTTGTTAAAATGGAGGTGTAAAAAGATGATTTAGTTTTCCTGCCAACAGATATTTGGTATGATAGTGGTTTTTCGGTGATGACAGCCGTCTATTTATCGTACCGTTTTGCAGGAAAGCAAATCCCCTTTTTACTGATCATATGGTATGTCCTTTGGGATAGCTATGACTTTTTATTCGGTTGCAGGGATTCTTTTCCTGCAACCGAATTTTTATATGAAGGAGTGGAAAATGAATGAGAAAACAGATGCAATTAAAACATCAACTATTTTTGCATAGTAAAGCATGGCTTATGGTGGCAATTCTTTCAATGATTGTCCTTAGTGTATATAACTTAGTGGTATCGTGGCTTCTTCAAAAAATTATTGACATAGCGGCAGGTAACGACTCCACATCACTTGGTTTAACAGCACTGGTTGCCGCTGTCACGTTTGTAATTTTTATGATCGCATATTTTATTTACCGCACTGCAAGACCAAAATTTATTCAAACAGCAATGGAGCAGTACAAGGCAGGCATTTTTGAAAAAATAATGGGCAAGAAAATTGGTGCATTATCCAATGAAAACACTGGAAAACTGATATCTGCTCTCACAAATGATATGCGCTCGGTTGAGGACTACTATCTTGATGGTATTCTTACTGTTGTTGATATCAGCGTAAGTTTTGCAGGTGCGCTCATTCTAATGCTATGGTACAGTCCGGTTTTAACGCTTGTAGCAGTCCTGCTGTCCATTATGCCGATCGTCATATCGCTCTCGCCCGCAAGAAAACTGGCTGAGGCGGAGAAAAAGGTTTCCGAAGGGAATGCAGGATATGTTGAAATTATAAAGGACATTCTTTCAGGTTTCCCGGTTATAAAAAGCTTTCGGGCAGAAAGAGAAATTCAGGAACGGTTTGAGGTAGATAACAGCAAAATCGAAAACATTAAGTATGCCAGAAGATATGCAGAGGAAAATGTTAATTTGCTCAGCACCGCCGCCAGCATAATAATGCGGCTCGGTGTTTTTGTAATCGGTGCATGGATGGCTGTATCAGGAACGGGAATTACACCGGGAATTGTGCTGGTTTTCCTGCAGTTGGTTACATTTGTCATTTCGCCAATAGAAAGAATGCCGGTGATTCTTGCAAATAGAAAAGCAGCCATAGCGATTATGGATAAATTATCACATTTCCTGTTCGAGCAGGAAGCAGCCAGCGGCGAAGAGATACCTCATACCCTGACACGTGGCATTTCTATTCGTGATCTGTCGTTTGGTTATGAAGAGGAAAAAGAGATCCTGCACCACATTCATCTTGATTTTGAACCGGGAAAAAAATATGCGATTGTCGGCGGCTCCGGTTCAGGCAAAACAACCTTATTAAATCTCATTATGCAAACATATGATAATTATGAGGGCAGCATTATGTTTGATGAGACTGAGCTACGGCACATTTGCCCTGATTCACTTTTTCAGATGATATCTCTTGTGCAGCAAAGTGTATTTGTCTTTAACGATACAGTCTACAATAACATTACACTTTACAAAGATTTCCCGGATCATGATGTTCGATCAGCTATTGCCAGGGCAGGGCTTTCGGAGTTGATTGCCAGTCATGGGGAGGGTTATATTTGCGGTGAGAATGGAAGTGCACTGTCTGGTGGTGAAAAACAAAGGATTTCCATTGCGAGAGCATTATTGAGAAACACATCCGTTTTGCTGATGGATGAAGCGACTGCCGCATTGGATGAGATAACAGCAGGCAGCATTATGAACTCCGTTTTAGCAATGGAGAATATTACACGCGTTATTGTAACCCATAGATTGGAGGAAAATGTATTAAGGGAATACGACGAAATCATTGTTTTGCACCGGGGAGAAGTAGCAGAGAGAGGGACTTTTGACCATTTGATCAATAGACGTGGATTATTCTATTCGCTATTTACTGTTTCGCAGTAAAAACTGAATATTGAAGCAGCAAGTTGATGTATAACAGGGCAGGTCGCACTCGGGAGAAGAACCGCCTGATGTGGAAGGCCTGACCAGAAAGCATACGCTTCCTGTCAGGCCTTCCAGAATCTTCGCCTGCCGGCTATAATTGACATTGGCCATGAACTGTAACTCACTGCCCGGAAACATAATATATTTAGTCAGTATTCTTTTTTGTAATAAATAATCACACCAAACCCAAACACCTACCCCGTCGCCCTGTTTTAGACTTTTATTAGAGCGATAAACTGGAAGTTATTGAATCGATAACAATTCCATATTTTTTGCTCGTTTTAAATTTATTTTAAGGTCTTCATCTTTAAACGGCTTGCCATGTCCCGGATATATTAGATTTGGTCTAAGTGCAATGATTGTTTCCCAGGATTTCAGAAAAGCCGTTTTGTCCTCTGCCCAAATGGTTATTCTATGTAAACTTGGCAAGCCGTTCATAGCAGCGTCACCGCAGAATAGAGAACCGTCATTTAGTAAAAGCGATATGGAATCGGCGGTATGACCGGGAGTATCAATAATTTTTCCTTGCAGTAAAAGTTCCACTTGCTTACGGTTTTGTTCGGTCACTTGAATACATCTACATTGATATTCTTGCTTTATTGAGGGAAACAAATGCTTACCTTTGCCAACGAACTTCATTAAATAACAAAAGAACAAGGCAATCTTAGTTGTGCAACCGCCATGAAAAGAGTTTTGCCCTCTATATAATCTCTCTAATGCTTTGTCGCTCATAACGATTTGGAGGTCAGGGCATTCCGAAAGTACTTCATTCAGATAACCTGCGTGGTCATCGTGAGCGTGTGTCAAAAAAATATATCGTATCTGTTGAGGGGCTATTTGCATCTTTGCCAGTTGCTTTTTAAAATGTGCAAATCCGCTTTCATACCCTGTATCAATCAGTACATAGCCTTTGTCAATAGGATATATCCAATTATTTACGATCCTGCTTCCTGCATTGAGCACAGGTGTTCTCTCCTTTCATTCATTTTCATCGGCGTCAACTTTCAATTTTTCGGTCTGTCTGTACCGTAGAAATTATACCACATTCACTCACGGAATGCCAGTTTCAACGGCGTGTAGGATACACAATAGAAAATCCTGCTTGGAAACAATGCAACTGTCTTAAAACCGCCAGAACCTGTAGAGCTAATGAAACAAAAGATATACGAATTACAGAGTATTATTGTATGCAATGTTGACGCATAAATGAGAGGGATTCCGTAGTAGTCGGCATTGTATCAAAATCTAAACTTTTGGATTTTGATACAATGCTTCTTTTGTTCCTACCGGCGCGGGGCTGCCCCCGCTAACTGACTTTCTTTTCGGCTGGTTGCTGACATTGGCCATGAACTGTAACTCACTGCCCGGAAAGATAATCTATTTAGTCAGTATTCTTTTTTGTGATAAATAATCACGCTCAACGGATAGGATAAAGCGAACAGTAACAGAGAACTGAAAAGCAAAACAGCCGCACTTAATAGAATTGTAGTTATGCCAGGGGCTAAATAAAGATTAAGCAAACTGATAATTCCTAATACAGTACCAACTCCACAAAGCAGACTGATCACCAGAAATACATCACTTCTTTCTTCGCCGCCCAGATAAAGCAGGGGAAAGAAAAATGCTCCTGTAAAAATGCTTACGCTGATTCCCAATGCAAATATGGAAACTACGTCAATGCTATTGTCATAAGGGCAGCCATGCAATGCCCATGATAAACTGATCACGATTCCGGCATATAGTGTTCCAACGAGCAGCCATATCAGCTGACTGATAAAATAGCTTTTAACAATGGCAGCTCTCTTTACGGGCAAAGTTAATTTGTATTTTCCCCATTTTGAAATGAACTCTTTCTTTATGCTTGTAATTGCATTTGTGGAAAAGCCAACCATGCTTAACAGAACATAACCAATCAGAAGCGTCTGGCTGATGACTGCAATCACGAAAAGTCCTGATATAAGCATAAAAATCGAAAAAACTTTCGCATTAGAATAAACGGTTAAAAAATTATTTTTAAGCAATCCTTTCATACGCGTTCCCCCTTTACCAGTAACAACATGATTTCATCAACGGAAACATGATCTACAACAGCGTCTTTATATTTTCGCTGTGCTTCTTTTCCGTTATCAACCAATACATCAATCTGAAAATCCCGTTTTCGGTAAGCGATAATATCACCGGGGTCTAATGCGAGGAACTGACTTTCCCGGCAGCGCATAACAGCGTAATGATATACCAGATCATTTTTTGAGGCGGTCAGGATCAATTTGCCGTTATGAATGAATGTGATATAATCTGCAACTTTTTCCAGATCACTTGTGATATGAGAAGATAAAAGGATGGAATGGCTTTCCTCCTGCACAAATTCAAGAAAAACGTCCAGCATTTCATCGCGCATAACGGGGTCTAAACCACTGGTTGCTTCGTCCAGGATCAATAATTGCGGGTGGTGCGACAAGGCTACTGCAATGGCCAGCTTCATTGTCATTCCTCTGGAATAATTTTTGATTTTCTGTTTGACAGGTAAATGAAAATCCTCTGAATATTTTTGAAACAGGGCATGATCCCATTGTGTATAAATTCCCTCCATGACTTGGGATAATTGTTTCGCCGTCCAAAAACCCGGGAAATTATCTCCGTCATAAACCACACCGATTTTTTCCCGGATGTCTGTGTCAGTATCCCGCATTTCTTTTCCAAACAGTTTTACCATCCCGCTGTCTTTTCTGACAGTATTCAAAATACAGCCAATCGTGGTAGTTTTACCTGCGCCGTTTTCACCGACAAAGCCCAGAATAGATCCATATGGTAATGAAAAGGAGAGTTTATCCAATATAAAATCTGACTTTGGAAAAGACTTACATATCTGCTGTAATTCTAAAATATTTTCCATGTTATTCGTCCTCCTGATAAAATAAAGTTAATAATTCCGTCAATTTTTCAAGAGAAATATTGCTCATTCTCCCTATTTCGGCGGCTGCCTGTAAATGTTCTTCGGCTATACGCTGTTGTTCCTCCTGATAAAATTCTTTGTTCTGCGCCGACACAAAACTTCCTCTGCCAACCGTAGTTTCGATAAATCCGTCCCTCTGTAAATCCTCATAGGCTTTTTGGACTGTAATAACGCTTACATGAATTGATTTTGCCAAAGCCCGCATGGAAGGGATTGCGTCGCCTGCCTGTAATTCTCCGCTCATTATCATTGCCTTGATTTGTGATGTGATCTGTTCATAAATCGGTTTATTGGCATTGTTGCTGATAATGATTTCCACTGCTCATCACCTCTGCTTCCTGAATGTACTTAATGTACAAGTACATTATATCACCTTTGCTGTTATAGTCAATCCACAAAATAAAAATAACAACAACGTAATCTGGTTGTTGTTAAGTGAAACTGTCTTTTTGCAAAATAAAAACCCGGAACAGGTTCGAACTGCTCCGGGTTAAACTGTTACAGGATATCACAGGCTGTCACGGCGGCGCCGGAAGACCCTGATTTTGCTGAAAAAGCAATAGTACACGATAAAGAGCACGCTGGTGATCGTCCAGGTGAGCGGATAGCTGAAGGTCATGGTGTAGATGTCCGGTCGTTGGGGCACCGCCAGCATGATCCAAAGAACACGGATCAGGCAGATGCCGCTTAAGCAGATCACCGTTGGAATCCAGCAGTCTCCCACGCCGCGCAGTGCGCCGGATAGCACTTCCACACATACATAGGTGAAGAAGGTAGGCACGAGGAAGTGAACGATCTGCATGCCGATCCGCAGCACTTCCGGATCGGAGGTAAAGAGGCTGTACAGGAAGTAGCCGCCGATGTTCAACAGGATGCTGATTACGATGGTGGATGCAAAGCACATGGCCAGACAGGTGCTGATACCCTTACGAACCCGCTCCATCTTGCCCGCGCCGTAGTTTTGCCCTGCAAAGGTGGTGATGGCGATACCAAAGGAACTGATGGTCATCCAGAAAAGGGCGTCCATCTTGCCGTATACGGTCCAGGCTGCCACGGTGTCCGTTCCCAGGCCGTTGATGGCAGCCTGGATGATGATATTGGAAAGGCTGTACATGACGGACTGCAGGCCGGCGGGAAAGCCGATCTGGACAATGCGGCGCAGCATTATGCGGTCAATGCGGATTTTGTGCAGATCGAGTCTGTGCATATCCTTTACTCTGACTAACACCAGGATCACCAGTACCGCACTCAGCGCCTGAGAGCAGATGGTGGCGATGGCGGCGCCTGCCACACCCAGGTCGAAACATACGATCAGGAGCAGATCCAGAAGGATGTTGGCAAAGCAGCTCGCGATCAGGAAATAGAGTGGGCGTCTGGAATCGCCTACGGCCCGCAGGATACCGGCGCCTACATTATAGATCAGGTTGCCGATGGTTCCTACATAATAGATACGGATATAGAGAATGGACGGATCCAGCACGTCCGCGGGAGTATCCATGGCAGTGAGGATGGCCGGCGCGGTCAGAATGCCGCCCACCATCAGCACGAAGCCGCCGAGGATGCAGAAGGCTATGGCCGTATGTACCGCATATTCTACTAATTCCGCCTTCCTGGCGCCATAATATTGGGAGATCACCACGCTGGCGCCGCCGGATAAGCCGACGAAAAAGCCCACCAGCAGGTTGATGACCGTACCGGTGCCGCCGCCCACGGCCGAGAGCGCTTCTTTGCCCACGAAACGGCCCACGATCACGGCATCCGCCGCATTGTAGAGCTGCTGGAAAAGTGTCCCGAATAAGATCGGGAAGAAAAACAGGAGCAGCTGTTTCCAGATGACTCCTTCTGTGATCTTGTTTTCTGCTGTCTGCGCAGCGGTCTGTGTGATTTTCCTGTCTTTTGTATTCATGGGGGGGGGTGGCCTTTCTTTTCAATTTCCACGATTGTATCACTGTCCAGAAAGACTTTCAAGAGTAATCTTAACAAGATGACATGGCGGCTGAAATGACTGCTTTCTTCATAATATCTTAAGATATTTTAGAGTCTTCTTAGAGACTGTTCTGATAAAATCCATTTCAGAAATCGGACAGAGTATGGAAAAGCTGTCGGTTTCAGTAAATGGAAGCATGGGGATTCTGTTGTCATGCGGGATCCCATGCGCCGGAATGGAGGACAAGATGAAGAACGGACTAAGAAAAATGACACTGGTAACCGGCATACTGTGCGCCATGAGCGTTACATTGTGTGCCTGCAGCGGGGATGAACCGGCGGTAAATCAGGAAGAGTGGCAGACGGACGCTGACGATTTGAATGCGGCGGCGGATGATCTTTCGCCGGAATTGCCTGCGGGTGACAATACTGACGGTGCGGGCGGCGATGCGCCGAAGGAACAGGCGGACGTGCAGGGTGCGTCCGGCGCCTGGGAAGACAGTGCGCCAGCGTTGGAAGGGGACATCAAGGAACTGCAGGACGGCTGCCTGACAGTGGTAGAGGCGGAGATAAGTACGGATGATGACGGAGGGGCTGCTGTAATAGCTGCGCCCGCGCCCGGGGCGGACGATTCCGAATTTAATAAGGTCACGGTGACTTACGATGAGAAGACGTTATTTGCCATTAAGATCATTTACAACGGCGGCGCCGAATTCGAGATGGAGGAAGCAACGGTACAGGATCTGGAAAAGGGCAGATCAGTGGAAGTCTGGGGCGACAGATCGACCGGCGAACTGAAAGCGACGCAGATCTGTATCTTAAAAGTGGTATAAACAGAGGGATCAGGAGGTATTTTGAAAGCGACGGCCAGAAGATTTGGGTCCTGTATTTTGGCGCGATCGGTGCGGCAAAGGTAAAGTCCTGGTTACCATAGGGAAACTATAGTGAATCTTTAAAAAAATATTGTCAAAAATTTATCAACGTGGTATGATGACACCGTATTGTATCTCGAATGGCGGCTGTCCTGCTGGATGGCCGCCGCCAATGAGAATAATAACAGGAGGAATTGTACCATGAAAAATGAAAAGACCTACGAACTGGTGCTGACGGCACTGTTCACCGCCATAATCGTGATTATGGCATTCACCCCGCTGGGATATATCCCGCTTGTAGTGATCAACGCGACGATTATTCATATCCCGGTCATCCTGGGAGCGCTGTTTCTTGGACCGAAGAAAGGTGCATTTTTGGGATTCGTATTTGGTTTGACCAGCTTTATCAACAACACATTCAAAGCGGCTACGGCGTCGGCATTTGTGTTTTCGCCGGTACTGGCCTACAATGCAGTCGGCGTTTCGGGTATCTTTAAGAGCCTGTATATCTGTTTTGTGCCGAGGATTCTGGTAGGTATCGTGCCGTATTTTGTTTACATCCTGATCCGCAGAGCCTTAAAGGGCGAGGGGCAGACAGGAAGGATTCTGGTGAACGGGCTGGCGTCTTTGATCTTATGTATTTCTCTGAGGGCATTTTTGATCCGGCTGCTGCCGGACGTTATGAGCGCTGTGGTGTGCACCGTTGCAGGGATCGCGGCAGGATGCGTGCTTATGGCAGTGCTGACGATCAGCGGCAGAAAAAAGGGTTCGGCGAATATCGCGCTGGCCTATGCGGGACTTTCCGGAGCCTACACGAATACGCTTTTTGTGATGAGCGGCATTTTCGTCTTATATAAAGATGCCTATGCGCAGGCGGTGGGCGTGGCCGGAGAAGCCGTGCTGGATGTGATCATGGGCGTTGTGACTTTTAACGGCGTCGTGGAAGCCGTGGTGGCGGCCATCATCGTGGCAGGCGTGGGCATTGCGCTGACCAGGGTAAAACCGGTCTATGAGAAAGCGCCATTGGCGGCCGGAAGCCCGGTAAAGGGAACTGTGTCATAGAGAAGAGAAAGTGATTTGTAAAAAACTGATTTATTAAAAATTGATTCATAAATAAACTGATTTATGTATGATAGAAAGCAGGGCAGAATATGATCTTGGCAATCGACATTGGAAATACCAATATAGTGATCGGATGTATCGACGGAGAACGGGTCTGTTTCGTGGAGCGCGTCTCCACGAACCTTTCCAACACGGAACTGGAGTATGTGGTGGAATTCAGGACGTTGTTCGATCTGTATGATATCGGGCTGGAGGATATCAGCGGTAGTATCATTTCTTCGGTGGTGCCGCCGATTAACAATATCGTGAAGTCCGCACTGGAAAAATTGTTTCATAAGACGCCTCTGCTGGTGGGACCCGGCCTGAAAACGGGCCTGAATATCCTGATGGATAACCCGGGACAGCTGGGTTCCGATCTGGTGGTCAACGCGGTGGCGGGGCTGCAGTATTACGGTGCGCCCATTATCATGATCGATATGGGGACGGCTACCACCATCAGCGTAGTCGATCAGAAGAAGAATTATATCGGCGGCATGATCCTGCCGGGCGTCAAGGTTTCGCTGGATTCGCTGGTCAACAGGACTTCCCAGCTGCCGCGCATCAGTCTGGAAGCGCCTAAGAAGGTAGTAGGCAGGAATACCATTGACTGTATGAAGAGCGGTATCGTGATGGGGCAGGCGGCCTGTCTGGACGGCATGATCGAGCGCATCTATGATGAGCTGGGCTATGAAGCGCCGGTGGTGGCGACGGGCGGCCTGGCCGGAAGCATTGTGCCGCACTGTAAGCGGAAGATCGTGTATGACAATGAATTGACGTTAAGAGGACTGGGCATTATATATAGAAAGAATGTCGAGAATTAGTTTGTTTGAAAAGGAGTTTGTTTGAAAAGGAGTTTGTTTGAAAAGTAGTTCGTTTTAAATGTAGTTTGTTTAAAAAGTAGTTCATTAAAAGTAGTTCATTTAAAAGTATTTCATTTAAAAAAGTTCGAGATAAATACCAGATGTCCCGCCGTTATTGGCGGGACATAGAATTATGTAAACCAAAGTAGATGAGCGTGAAAGAAGGAGTGCTTTATGTTAGCAGGAAAACATATTGTTTTGGGCGTGACCGGCAGCATCGCCGCCTACAAGATCGCATCGCTGGCCAGTATGCTGATGAAGCAGCATGCGGATGTGACGGTGATCATGACGAAGAATGCCACGAATTTTATCAATCCGATCACTTTTGAGTCGCTGACGGGCAACAAATGTCTGGTGGATACTTTTGACCGGAACTTCGAGTTTCAGGTGGAGCATGTGTCGCTGGCCAGACAGACGGATGTCTTCCTGACAGCGCCGGCGTCGGCTAATGTGATCGCCAAGGCGGCCCACGGGATCGCGGACGATATGCTGACCACCACGCTGTTGGCCTGCACCTGTCCGAAGATCGTGGCCCCGGCCATGAATACCAGAATGTACCAGAACCCTGTTGTGCAGGACAATCTTGAGATTCTGAAACGGTACGGCATGGAGGTGATTGATCCCGCCAACGGATATCTGGCCTGCGGCGATACGGGAGCGGGCAAGATGCCGGATCCGGAAGTGCTCTATGAATATATCATAAAAGCCCTGACGCCCAAGGATATGGCGGGCCGGAAGGTGCTTGTGACGGCGGGACCCACACAGGAGAGGCTTGATCCGGTGCGCTATATCAGCAACCACTCCACCGGCAAGATGGGGTATGCCATAGCCAGACAGGCAATGCTGCGCGGGGCAGAGGTGACACTTGTGTCAGGAAAAGTAAATTTACAGCCCCCGATGGGCGTCAGGATGGTTCCGGTGGTGTCTGCAGCGGATATGGCACAGGCGGTGAAGGCGGATGCACAGGCGCAGGACATCATTATCAAGGCAGCGGCGGTGGCCGACTATCGTCCGGCCGTGACAGCGGATGAGAAGTTGAAGAAGAAGGACGACGAGATGAATCTTGTGCTGGAGCGCACGGAGGATATTCTGGCCTGGCTGGGTGAGCATCGCAGACCGGGACAGTTTCTGTGCGGCTTTTCCATGGAGACCGAACATATGCTGGAGAATTCCAGGGCGAAGCTGGAGAAGAAGAAGATCGATATGATCGTGGCCAATAACTTAAAGCAGACAGGAGCCGGCTTTGGCACGGACACCAATGTGGTGACGCTGCTGACGAAGGAGGATACGCTTACGCTGCCGATCATGAGCAAGGAAGAGGTGGCGGACAGACTGCTTACTTTTATTATGAAGAAAAGTTTTTATGCGGGAGAAAGGGAGGCATAGGGATCGTATGAGAATCGGGATGGGGTATGACGTTCATAAACTGGTGCCGGAGAGGAAGCTGATCATGGGCGGGGTAGAGATACCGTATGAGAAGGGGCTGCTCGGGCACTCGGATGCGGATGTGCTTTTGCATGCCATTATGGATGCACTGCTGGGAGCGGCGGCGCTTGGCGATATCGGGAAGCATTTTCCGGATACCGACCCTGCCTATCAGGGGATCTCTTCCGTTAAGCTGTTACGACATGTAGGGGAATTGTTGGAGGAGAACCGCTTCCTGATCGAAAACATCGACGCTACGATCATTGCCCAGGCGCCGAAGATGCGCCCCCACATCGACCGGATGCGGGCCAATATTGCGGAGGCACTGGGGATTGAAACAGAGCAGGTGAATGTGAAGGCCACCACCGAGGAAGGACTTGGCTTCACCGGCTCCGGCGCAGGGATCTCGGCGCAGGCGATCTGTATGCTGACAAGCCCGAGGGAAGCATACAGCCGGAACGTATGTGAGGAAGATGCGGACCGGCCGGGATGCGGTGGGTGCAGCGGCTGCCCGAAGCAGAAGAAAGTTTGTGCCGAAGTGTCCCAAACTCCTTGATCGCAGCGCAGAAATGGAGTGAACTATGAAATCACTTAAAACTGAAAGACTTTCCATCCGCCGCATCGTAGAGGATGATTGGAAAAGCATAAAAGAAATATGGATAGACTTTAACACTTCTGCTCTTTCGCAGTATGATCAACCGCACAATACCGACGATGAGGATGTTCAGCAAAGAATTGCAAAGTGGGCGGCGAACAGCGGTATCGAGCATATGTTTTTCGCTGTTTGTCTTGGAGACACCGTTATTGGATATAGTGTTTTTAATATACGAGAGGATGGACATGAGATCGGCTACTGCTTCCATTCTGCATATCATGGCAAGGGCTACGCCAAAGAAAGCCACGTGGAGCTCTTTGATTATATGCGTAAGCTTGGCATCAAAAGGCTGACCGCAGGTACGGCAATCAATAACACGCCCTCTGTTGCTTTGCTCAAAGCACTGGGGTTTGAGCTGATTGAAACGGAAAAGGTGTCGTTCTACAAGGATGCAGACGGCAGAGATATTATGTTTGACGGCGGTGTGTTTGAGTTGGTGCTGTGAGTGAGGAATACACGCCTGCACCGCAAGAGGCATGCTCGACCGGCATATGCCAGATATGTCAGATTACTGCCAGATTAATCCGGCAGCAGGCAAAAAACAGAGTTGACACCGCCCGCACAGGCGTGTATAATTTAGAAAAATCAAATTTCAGGAGGATATTGCATGTTAAATGTTATTGTAACGGAGAAAAGTGCAAAGTAAATATTGCAGGTTGGACTTTCAGCGTAAGGTTTAGCTGTATCGTACTGTCGGAACAACAGGTGCCGGCAGCTGTTGTGATACAGGGAAGACTTTATGGAAGGCCCGTCATTTTCGCCTTACAATTGCTTTATATTGCGGTATCTGTTTTTATAGTTTCGTAGATGGAATGAGCATGGCTGTACGGTCATGCTTTTTTTGTCTCACGGGAGACCATGGCAGTTGATATTTTTGGCAGCCATGGCCTTTTTTTGTTTCGTGGGCGCGGTAATACACATGCTTTCTGTAAGGCGGAAGACTACCCTGAGGGTATATATTTTTGAGAAAGGAAAAAACACAATGGATACAGAAAAACAGATTGAATTTCACAAAATAAAAGAAATATGGTCACAGCTTGCGGTAACGCAGAAGGCAAAAGAGCGGATCGCGGAGACGACTTTTATATTGTCGGAGGGAGAGTTGAAAAAGCAGCTGCGGGACACCACAGACAGCAGGGAGATGATCGAAAAGCTGGGAACGCCGCCGCTGCAGAATGTGGATGAGATCAAGGAGATCATGATGGCCGCAGAGAAGGGAGACTGTCTTACGCCTTATCAGCTGGAGCGGGTAGAGCGTGTTTTGGTTGCGGTCAGGCGTTTGAAGGATTATCTGGGCCGGGGAAAGATGTACGACAATCCGATTGCCTTTTACGAGGAGAATCTGGACGAGGCGGGAGATGTGCGGGAGGAGATCTGCCGGCAGATCAGAAATGGTGCGGTGGACGACTACGCCTCCAAAGAACTGGCGCAGCTGCGGGGACAGATCGAGCGGTGTGAAGAGCAGATGAAGCAGAAAGCCGAGCAGATCATGCGCGCCGATAAGGCTTATATGGCGGATCAATACTGCACTTTCCGCAACGGGCGGCTCTGTGTTCCGGTGAAAAAGGAATATAAACTCAAGGTGTCAGGCAGCGTGATCGACAAGTCGGCTACGGGGAGTACGCTTTTTATCGAACCGACGGGCGTTGCCCGATATTATGAGGAATTGCAGCAGTTGAAGATTGGCGAGGAAAATGAGGTGTACCGGATCTTATATACGTTGACGGCAATGGTAGCATCCGTGTCGCCTGTGATGGGTGAGAATATTTCCATGCTGGAAAGGCTGGATTTCATCTTTTCCAAAGGAAAACTGAGCATTGATCTGGGAGCCACAGAGCCGGCGGTCAACACGGAGCGCAGGATCGTCCTGAAAAATGCCAGACATCCGCTGATGGACAGAGCGGTCAATGTGCCCCTGCAGTTTGCGGTGGGAGAGGGAGACGTGCAGGGGATCGTCATCACGGGCCCCAACACAGGCGGAAAAACGGTGGCTATCAAGACGGTCATGTTAAACTGCATGATGGCGCAGTGCGGGCTGCATGTCACCTGTGAAGCAGCGGATATCTGCATGAGCAATGCGTATCTTTGCGATATCGGGGACGGACAGGACATTGCGGAGAATCTTTCCACCTTTTCCGCGCATATCAAAAATGTGCTGGAAGTGCTGCGCGGAATAGACCGGGACAGCCTTGTGATCATGGATGAGCTGGGCTCCGGTACGGATCCGGCGGAAGGCATGGGGATAGCCATTGCCATTTTAGAGGAGCTTAGAAAGAGCGGGGCGATCTTTCTCGTGACCACCCACTATCCGGAAGTGAAGGAGTATGCGGAGAAGACGAAAGGCATGATCAATGCCCGGATGACTTTTGACAGGGAAACGCTGAGTCCCACTTACCAGATGGTGATCGGGGAAGCGGGGGAGAGCTGCGCCTTCTATATTGCGGACAGACTGGGGATGCCGCATGATATGCTGCGGACGGCCGTGGCGGCTGCCTACGGTGAGGAAGCGGTCGGCACCTGTCATTTTCAGACGGAGGAGCATGCAGACAGCAGGGAACGAAGAGGCGGCACGGCCCGGATCAGGAAGAGCCGTCAGGGAAAAGGCGGTCCGGACCTGAGCATGAAATATAAGCGGGGAGACAGCGTGATGGTCTATCCGGACAAAAAGATCGGTATCGTATGTGCGCCGATCAATGAAAAGGGCGTTCTGAGAGTACAGCTGCCGGATAAAAAGATCTGGATCAATCACAAGCGGGTCAAGCTTCATGTGGCGGCTGCAGAATTGTATCCGGAGGATTACGATTTCTCGATCATCTTCGACAGCGTTGCAAATCGGAAGATACGGCATGATATGGACAGGAAGTATACGGAGGATATGATCCGTTATGAGGAATAGGCACTGTGGATTCATCATCCGGTCAGGACGTAAAAGCGGCCTGGCCGGAGCACATTTTTACGGAGTCGTTTATGGAACCAGGGTATATAATTCATTGATATTGGCCTGCAGGACGTTGATGGTGGCTTTCAAAGTGCGGATGGTGTCGTCCCGTTGGGCAACGGCGGTTTTCAGCTCGCGAATGACAGCATCCTGTTCGGCGACGGTCTGTTTGTCCCGGTTAAGATCCAGATAGTATTCTTCACGATCGAGGCACATCTTGCGGATCTGTTCTTCGGTGTTGAACTGAAAAATGCTTTTGGAAGCTTCTTTAAGATATTCATTTGTGGCTGCCATCTGTTTGACCTCCTCCCAGGTAGTGGCTTTGAATAATCTGGCCCAGGAATCGATATGATATGTTTTATCTTCGTCTGTTGCCAGATTGATACAAGATAAGTCTACCACATTTAGTACGAAATTGTCACTGTAAATTTGATGATTTTTCATATTTGTCATTTTGTATGTGGCATAGAACTCAGGATGGTCTGGAAAGAGTGTATAATCCAGAAAACCGATATGTATAGCCGGCTGGACGTCCAGATAATCCTGACCGCGGTTGAGACTGTCGTAGGAACGACTCAGATAGAGGAGTGAACGGTTTTGCCAGTTCAGATGATTGACGACCTGCATCTCAAGATTGATTGCAGCTTTGTTGTTCAGCCTGACATGGATGTCCAGACGGATTTCCTTGTCGCTTATGGCTTCTCCCAGAATGATGGGATTTGTGATCTCAACGGAATGAACTTCTGTCTCTTTGAGGTGAAGCAGGGAACAGATCAGCCCGCGCAGGACCTTGTTGTTGGATTGGAGGACGGCACGGAACATGTAATCGTTGGTCATGTTGTAAGAAACTCTGCCATGTGCGTTTGACAGTCTCCGGAAGAGCAGATCTTCGTCGGGGGCAGTGTTGGTAGAATGGTTGGAAATAATTGACTGGTTTGCTGTCATAGATATGTCTCCTTCTTGATGTGATAGTAGAATCGGCGAATGCCGGTCAGAATCATTGAGAAATGCGTCTGCAAACTGACTCTGTAGTTATATCATGGATCCGAATGAAGAAAATGTCAAGAGCAGATGAATCATTTATCTGGCAAAATCAGGTTGACAAAACGGCTGTTTTTGCATATTCTATTAGCAGAAATAAATGATGTTACGCACAGTGCACGTATATAACAGGAGGACGTGGAAGGAGAAGAGTACCATTGGAAGCGCCGCAGAGAGGAACCGCCGTCGGCTGCAAGCGGTTTCGGCAGGGAAGATGGGAAAGTGCGCTCCGGAGTCCGGCTTATTGCCCGGCCAGCCCCCGTTACAGGGTATGAGTGGAGGAATGCCTCTGGTGTTCTTCAAGTAGAGTGGAACCGCGGATCATTTCGTCTCTATTTCCGGAAGGGAAAGTGACGGAGGCCGCGGATTTTTAGTGCATGGCCGGCCCTGTCCGGGAGCGTGTCTGGCAAGGGGCTGTTTTACGGCACTTGGTTAGAGGGAAATTGAAATGGGAATAGTACAGAATATTAAGGAAGAGATCAGGATCATCCGTGAGCGGGATCCGGCGATCCACTCTAATATGGAAGTCTTCCTGTATCCCAGTTTTAAGGTGATGCTGTATTACCGGCTGGCGCACAGGATGTATCTGCACAGGCATTATTTTCTGGCGCGGTGGATTTCTCAGAAGGGCGTCAGGAAGACAGGGATTGAGATTCATCCGGGGGCTAAGATCGGCAAAGGGTTTTTTATCGATCATGGCAACGGGGTTATCATCGGGGAGACGACGGTGATCGGCGATAACGTGACGCTCTATCAGGGTGTAACGCTGGGCGGAACCGGTAAGGAGCAGGGCAAGCGCCATCCGACCATCGGCAATAACGTGATGATCAGTACCGGAGCGAAGGTGCTTGGTTCTTTCAAGATCGGAGACAACAGCAAGATCGGGGCGGGCAGCGTGGTGTTAAAGGAAGTGCCGCCAGGCTCCACGGTAGTGGGGGTGCCCGGTCAGGTGGTGAAGCGCAACAACCAGTCTTTTCCGCAGGAGGAGCTGGATCAGGTCAATCTGCCCGATCCGGTGCGGGAAGATATCATGAACCTGCAGCAGGCCAATACGGAACTGACGAACCGGCTGCTCGATCTGGAGCGGGAACTTCGGGAACTCCGGAAAGAGGTATGATCCGGGGAGCAGGCAGGGAAGGAAAAGGACGGCGGTCTGCCGGGGATGCGGAGCACGTCTTCGCGGCATGACGAAAAGGCAGACCGCTGAAACAGACAGGAGGTAACAGAGCAAATGAAAATTTTCAACACATTATCCAGACAGAAAGAGGAATTCGTACCCTTAGTGGAGGGGAAGGTCAGCATGTATGTGTGCGGGCCGACGGTGTATAACCTGATTCATATCGGGAATGCGCGGCCGATGATCGTTTTTGACACGGCCAGACGTTACATGGAACATAAGGGATATACGGTCAACTATGTTTCCAATTTTACCGATGTGGATGATAAGATCATCAAGAAGGCGAATGAGGAAGGGGTGGATCCTTCCGTGATCTCCGAGCGCTATATCGAGGAGTGCAGAAAGGACATGCAGGCCCTGAACGTGAAGCCGGCCACCACGCATCCGAAGGCGACGGAGGAGATCGGGGGCATGATCGAGATGATTCAGACGTTGATCGACAAGGATCATGCCTATGTGGGGCAGGACGGCACGGTGTATTTTAAGACCAGGAGTTTTGGCCAGTACGGTAAACTCTCGCACAAGAATCTGGACGATCTGCGCAGCGGCGGCCGTTCCCTGCTGGTGTCCGGCGAGGAGCAGAAGCAGGATCCGCTGGATTTCGTGCTGTGGAAGCCGAAGAAGGAGGGGGAGCCTTTCTGGGAGTCTCCCTGGTGCGAAGGGCGTCCGGGCTGGCATATCGAGTGCTCTGTCATGAGCAAAAGGTATCTGGGAGATGAGATTGATATCCATGCGGGCGGCGAAGACCTGATCTTTCCGCATCATGAGAATGAGATCGCCCAGTCGGAAGCGGCCAACGACAGGGAATTTGCGAAATACTGGATGCATAACGGCTTTTTGAACATTGATAATAAGAAGATGTCCAAGTCGGAGGGGAATTTCTTCACGGTCAGGGACATCAGCGAGAAGTATGATCTGCAGGTGCTGCGGTTTTTCATGTTGTCCGCCCATTACAGGAGTCCGCTGAATTTCAGTGCGGAATTGATGGAGGCGGCGAAGAACGGCCTTGAGCGGATCGTGACCTGCGTGTCCAACCTGAATTTCCTGCTGAAAAATGCAAAAGACGGGGAGATGACGGAAGCGGAGCAGAAGCTGGCGGAGGAAGCCAAAGGATTCACCAGGCAGTTTGATGAAGCGATGGACGATGATTTTAATACGGCGGACGCCATCTCAGCCATTTTTGATCTGGTGAAATTTGCCAATACCCATGTGTCGGAAGAGGCCGGCAGGGCTTTTGTGCAGGCGGTGAAAGAGGAAATCGTGCTGCTGTCCGATATCTGTGGGCTGATCGTCGATAAAAAGGAAGAGATTCTGGACGCTCAGATCGAAGAACTGATTCAGGAGAGACAGGCGGCGAGAAAGGCCAGAGATTTTGCACGGGCGGATGAGATCCGGGATACGCTGGCGGCACAGGGTATCATACTGGAGGATACGCGCGAGGGTGTGAAATGGAAGAGAGCATAACGATCCAGGAGGCCATCAGGCGGGACTTCGACTGTAAGCCGCAGGATATCAGAACGTATTCCCCGTTGACGCTGGCCTATATCGGGGATGCCATCTATGATCTGGTGATCCGCACGATCGTGGTGGAGCGGGGCAACAGCTCCGCCAATAAACTGCACAGGAAGACGGTGTCTTATGTGAATGCCAGAGTGCAGGCGAGAATGATCGATGCGCTGGAGAGCGAATTGACGCAGGAGGAGACGGCAGTCTATCACAGAGGGCGCAACGCCAAATCCTACACTGCGGCAAAGAATGCTTCCATCATCGAGTACCGCAAGGCTACCGGGATGGAGGCGTTGTGCGGTTACCTGTATCTGCAGGGCAGGCAGGAGAGGATGCTGTATCTGATCCGGGAGGCCATTGCCCGGACGGGGATGGAGATTTAACGGGAGAGAGAGGCGATCATAACAGCATGAACAATAGAGATTTTCAGAAAAAAGAAGAGACGGAGCGTTTTACGATAGAGGGGCGCAACGCCGTGATCGAGGCTTTCCGCTCCGGCAGGACGATCGACAAACTGTATGTGCTGGACGGCTGCAAGGACGGCCCGATCCTGACCATCAAGCGGGAGGCGGCCAAACATGGCAGCCTGATCCGGTATGTGGCGAAGGAGCGGCTGGATCAGCTTTCCGAGACGGGGAAGCATCAGGGCGTGATCGCCTGTGCGGCGGCTTACGCCTATGCGGAGGTGGAGGATATTCTGTCTGCGGCGAAGGAGAAGGGAGAGGCGCCTTTCCTTTTTCTGCTGGACGGCATTGAAGACCCGCATAATCTGGGAGCTATTATCCGTACAGCCAATCTGGCGGGGGCGCATGGGGTGATCATCCCCAAAAACCGCGCGGTGGGACTGACGGCGACGGTGGCGAAGGCGTCCGCCGGAGCGCTGAACTATACGCCGGTGGCCCGGGTGACGAATCTGGGACAGACGATCGACACGCTGAAGAAAGAGGGGCTGTGGTTTGTGTGCGCGGATATGGCGGGCACACGGATGTACGATCTGGATCTGAAAGGCCCTATGGGGCTGGTGATCGGCAGCGAAGGGGACGGCGTGGGCAGACTGGTGAAGGAGAAGTGCGATTTCACGGCGTCCATTCCCATGCGGGGCGATATTGATTCCTTAAATGCTTCGGTGGCGGCCGGCGTGCTGGCCTATGAGATCGTGCGGCAGCGGCTGGGATAAAGACGGGAATCTGCGTACAGGGTGTGTTGAAAATGAAAAGTGATGAAGAAAAAAGATGAAAAAGCTGAATGAAATTTTGCTGGTGCTTATCTTTATGCTGACGGCGGTTCTGGCGGCGGCTGTCGGGTTAAAAGCCTATGATGTGTATGATACAAACAGACAGCTGGCCAGAGAACAGGAAGAGCTGGAGCTGGCACAGGTGATGGCAAGGAATGAAGAGGCGCAGAACCGTGTATCCGAGATGCGGAAGGAAATACTGGAGCTGGCGGAGGACAAGGAGGAGCTGGAGCGTTTTATCGCGAAGATACAAAACAGTGAGACGCAGATTTCCGGTACGGTGTCTGCCAATGATATGGTGCCTGGCAGCGATACGGTATCCGGCAACGGTACGGTATCCGGAAATGGCATGGTATCCGGTGATGGCACGGTGTCGGGCAACGGTGTCCTGCCGGGCGGTGGTCTGTTTCCCGGCATTACGGTATCCGGTAATGCTGCAGTTTCCGGTAATGACACCGTATCCGGCAATGGGACGGTATCCGGTAACCTGAGTTCGTATTTGGGCGGCCTGCCGAATATGGGCGGTACGGTTTCCGGTAACGGAGAGGTCAATTATTACGACGGTACGATGACGAACAGCAGTATTTTCGATGAGTGGCGGCAAATCTATGAGCAGGAGGAGATGATGTCTCTTGCGGCGCGCAGGCTGCTGCGTTCGTCTCTGGAGGAGACGCTGGAAGTCAATCAGGCTGACCGGGAGCGGATTGCAGAGAATAAGAAAGACTTTTCCCAGATGAAGATCGCCTGTCTGGGCGACAGCATTACGGCGGCTGCCAATCTGGAAGAGGAGGAAGGCTATGAACAGTATGCCTATCCGGCCAGAATGCAGGCGCTGCTCGGCGCACAGGAAGTCTACAACCTGGGAATCGGCGGTTCTTCCATCGGCAGATACTGGGCGGACGCTTATGTGGACCGCTATCAGGAGATTCCGGAAGATGCGGACGTCATTATTGTTATGGGCGGCACCAATGACGGGTTCTGCGCGTCGGACAAGGAGTTCGGCAATCTGGAGGAGCGGGCCTACCGTACCTTCTGCGGTGATCTGAATGAACTGATGAAGGGACTGAAAGAAAAATATCCGTCCGCGGAAGTCTTTTTTGCCACGCCGCTGCCCAACGTGCTGCAGGACTATCTGATGAGCGAACGGGATTACCTTTTGCCCCAGCAGAAGTTTGTGGACGTGATCATCGCGCTGGCGAAGGAATACAATTATCATGTTATTGATCTGTATAACTCCAATATTCTGGATTCCCATGACGCGAATGTGGTAGCGGAGTATGTACCCGACGGCGTGCACGGAAACCATGCCGGTTATCAGATCATAGCGGAGCATTTTGCGGCAGAGCTGGTGCAGTTCTATGAGGAAAAAGGCACAGCGCAGCCTTTGGTGGTGTCGGGAAACAGCGTGGATGGAAGCACGTTGGACGGGCAGACAGGCGGTGTGGATGGAAGCATGTTGGACGGGCAGACAGGCGGTGTGAATGGAAGCATGTTGGACGGGCAGACAGGCGGTGTGAATGGAAGTGTGCCGGAAGAGCAGACAGCTGACGTGAACAAAACGGTGTCTGACCGACAGGTTGAGTCAAAAGGAGAGTAGCGCATATATTTTTATGGAAAGAGAATATGGCAGTTACAGTGATGAAGAACTGATCGTGCGGCTTCGGGACGGTGAGGAGCGCATCACGGAATATCTTATGAACAAGTATAAAAATCTGGTCCGCAGAAAGGCCAGATCCATGTATATTCTGGGGGCCGACGGCGACGATCTGATCCAGGAGGGGATGATCGGGCTTTTTAAGGCGCTGCGGGATTATGACAGCGGACGGGATGCCAGTTTTCTTACGTTTGCCGATCTGTGTGTGTCGCGGCAGATGTACACGGCGGTGCAGGCGTCCAAGCGGCAGAAGCACATTCCGCTGAACACCTATGTGTCCCTTTATGGCAGTGTGGGTACGAACCGGGACGGAGAGGAAGAAGAGTCGCTGGTCAACGTGCTCTCTGACGTTGCGGGGACAAACCCGGAGGATGTTGTCATTGACCGGGAGAACGTGATACAATTAGAACAGACGATCGAACGGGAGCTGAGCGGGTTCGAGAAGCAGGTGCTTGATCTGTACCTGACCGGGATGAGCTATCAGCAGATCGCCAAGGTGCTGGGCAGAGACGATAAATCGACGGACAATGCGCTGCAGCGGATCAAGACGAAGCTGAGGCGGGCGATCGGAAGGGAAAACACCTGATGTTTGACGTGAGCAGAAAAGAATTAAAATATATTGTCAGCCCCCATGAGATCTCCGGGTTAAAAAGAAGACTGTCGCCGCTTATGCGCAGCGATCCGCACAACGGCGGGCGGGGAGAAGGCTACAGGGTGCGTTCGCTGTATTTCGATACCCCTTTTGACACGGATTATGAGGAAAAGATCAGCGGCTGTCAGGAGCGTCGTAAAATACGGCTCCGCATCTATGACCCGTCGGACCAGACGGTGAAACTTGAATTAAAAGAAAAGAACGGGACGGCTCAGAGGAAGCGGTCCATTCTTTTGGACAGAGAAGAAGCGGCATGTATGATCCGCGGGGAATACGGATTTCTGCGGGAGCATGAAGAAGAACTGGCGCTGCCTCTGTATCTGCTCATGACACAGAAATGCTACCGGCCGAAATGCGTGGTGGAATATGACAGATACGCCTACTGCCTGGAACATAATGAGACCCGTGTGACCTTCGACACCGGGCTGCGTTCCGGGGAGAGCAGCTATGATATTTTTGACAAAAATATGATGCTTTATCCTGTTGGCGGCGGCATGGCGAATACGATGGAAGTCAAGTTCAACGGATTCCTTTTTACCTATATCAAAAATGAGCTGAACCGCTGTCAGGGAATGCCGACATCGAACAGCAAATACTGCAGGGCCAGAATGGTCTCGAAATAAAGCGCGGATATCTTAAGCATGAGGAAAAGGAAGAACGGGAAGCAGCCTTAAAAGGGTGAAAAGAGAGAAAAAGGGAAGAGAGAAAGAGAAGAGAGAAAGAGGAGCATAAGATGAAAGAATTATTGTATGAGAGCCTTGTGAATACAACGAAGAGCCTGACACTGCAGGAGGTGCTTTTGAATTTTGCGGCAGCGGGTATCATAGCCTGTCTGATCTATCTTTCATACCGGGCATCTCATTCCGGGGCCGTCTACAGTGAACGGTTTAACGTGTCTCTTGTGATGCTGACACTGATCTCGACACTGGTCATGAACGTGATCGGCAATAATATCGCACTGTCGCTCGGTATGGTAGGGGCGCTGTCGATCGTCAGGTTCCGGACGGCGATCAAGGATCCGCGGGATACGGCCTATATTTTCTGGGCGATTGCAGTAGGAATCTGCTGCGGTGTCTCCGATTATATCATTGCGGCGATCGGATCCGGGGTTATTTTTGTATTTTTGCTCTTGTTCGGGCTGGTGCGGAACAATGAGAGGATTTTGATCATCATCAACGGCAGCAGTGAGGCACAGGAAGAGATCGAAGATAAGATGGAAGAACTTTTTGCAGGACGGGCGCTGCTGCGGGTGCACAATGCGTCGGCGAAAGAGCAGGTAAGCGAGTACATTTATGAGGTTTCGGATAAGCTCATGAGGAAGGCCGGGAGCGAAAGCGGATCCATACAAAGAAAATTGTCCGGGATCAAAGGAATTTCACATGTCAGCGTTGTGCGGCAGGATGACGAGATCAACCAGTGAAGATGTTTGTCGGTGGTCCTTTTCAGAACGAAATTCTGGAATTGGAATTCAGTATGTAAATTTTCGATAATTTGTGCGTACACAATGCTTGACAAGGTCGAAATATCTGTGCTATACTATGAGACGGTGATTGCAGAAGTGCTCACCGCGGACATGCTGCTGTAGCACAGTCGGTAGTGCGTCGCATTGGTAGTGCGGAGGTCACGGGTCCGATTCCCGTCAGCAGCTGATTTTAAAATAACGGAAACCTTGATTATACAGGGGTTCCGTTATTTTTTATGTGTCTCAATTTTTGAAGACAGTTGAAGACACTATATTGTCCTGTTATAATGCCTTTGTTATAAGGTCAAAAGTCTCTTTGTTCTTTTACAAGATACAGTTTTTGATTTCTGGAACGCACTTTCTCCGGCTCTAAATACTGAACAATTCCTTCCGCCATCAGATCTTTTAATGCTTTGGATAGGGTGGAAGTTACTTTCGTATATCCAAGTTCGGATGCCAGCTCCGAAGTGGAAAGATTTCCGTTTTCCGTTAAAGCAACCACCACAAGCTTTTTCAGCTCCGGCAGACTACGGCGTTGCTTTTTCTTTGGGGCAACAGTAGTTTCCGGTATAAGAAAATTCTTATGAATGGGCAGGATCACCGTAAAATAAGTTCTGTCTTCATCTGTTTCAAATAATGGCATATCCGAACCGTTTGCTTCCATAGCATGGAGAATCGTGGGGATTCCGGTATTGCGGCCTTCCACCAGTTTCAGCTCTTTTAGAAAATCTCCGATTCTCCGGTTACGATAACGCCGGGAAATCAGGCGGCGGTTCATCAAATCATCATTACTGATCGTGCGGTCCGGTCCCGGCAGGCTGGTAATTTCCATCCGGTCTGGCGTGACAGTAACCGTGATCGGCTCCCCGATTTGATATGACTTGTGGTAGACAGCATTGGACAGGCTTTCCTCTACTGCTGCATACGGAAGGTTAAAAATGCGTACTGCCTCTGCCTGGTCGGGAAGTTTGATTACTTTTTCCTCGATGATGTAGTTTTTAATATAACTGAGTGCATCACGCAGCTGGCGGTCAAGAGGACCCGCAAAAATCTTTTCCGTCATTCCAATGCCGGTTGGGTCGGGCTTATCAACCACCTCAATCCGGGCATACGGAAAAAAGTCATCCGGCCGCTCATGGAAGAACATCAACCCTACATTCAATGGCCGTTTCCATTCCGAAGGCCCGCCAATCAGGTGCATGGAAGCTGCGGTTTCCGTAATCGGCTGGGTAAGCGAGCGTTCATACAGATCACTCTTTACCTCATAAAGGAATTCCGAAATCAGGCTGGACTTCAAATCCTCTGGCCTGGCTGCTGGATTTGGGCGGTCATCATAGGGTTGATTATTCGCCAGCATAAACAACTCTTTTTCCTCCAGTTGATTTGCTCGGATGCTGTTGGACATTTTGCGGATATAGTATACCTTTTCTGATTTTGTGGCTTTTTCTGTTGGGAAAGCGACAGGACACTTATAAGGCCGGTCAGCGCCACCCGGTATCCATAAAACGATGATCTCTTTTCCTTCATAAGAAGCCTGCTCTACAATCGGAATATAGCGTGGCTCAATCAGATTACATTTTTGCAACAATTCTTTATTGATTCGGTCAATGGAACTTTTGTTTAAGCCTTTGACCGGGAGCTTTGGCATTCCGCTTTCTTCCTCAATTCCAATAACGATGTAGCCGCCGCCCCAGTTGTCAATATCATTTGCAAAAGCACAAATAGAGTGCAGAATTGGTTCAGGATTCCAATCTCCCTTATATTCAATACGCGCGCTCTCAATCACACGCCGGTTAATTAAATCTGATACGTTGATTGGCAGTGCCATAATAACCTCCTGACAGATGAGGAACATCCCCCATTAACTTACCCCATTAACATCCCCCATTAACTTACCCCATTATTGTATCAGATATTCAGGCAAATACAAGAGATACGAAAAAGTTCGAATATTATTTCCTTTCTGACACTGTGGTATAATCTGCCATTGTATCATCAAGCGGCTAAACGTGCCCCTCGGACATTTCTGTGACATTTGGATTTTATAATAGCACTGTCAACAGGAGGAACTGCCTCAAAAGGAGCATTTTGAATGCGCGAAGACCGCATTGTGCGGATCGCAGACGGCAGGACCGTAAAATAAGGAGGTGACGGGCTATGAATTGGCCTTTTGAAAACGATACGGGGGCGGTTATCCGTAAGATTGCTTCTTCCAGATTAAAACATGATAAACTCAAAAGGAGCATTTCCATCTTTGCCATTTCACTGGCGGCCATGCTGATGTCTGCCGTGCTGCTTTTGCTGTCAGGGATCGCAGCCGTCAACAGGAATGGTGGAAACAGCATCACGGGTTCTTACCATGCACTTATTTCAGATGTTGACCGGAAAGCATTTGAGCGTATCCGGCAGGAGGAACAGGTGTCATTGACCGGTCTTACTGCCTCGCTGGGAAGCAGCAGAGTTGGGAACAGTCGTTTGAATATTTCCTACGCCAATGCAGATGCGCTTGTCCTGAACGGATTATCGGTAGAAGAAGGGAAGATGCCTGAATCAGAAAATGACATACTGATCGAAAAAGAATACCTGCTTCATCTGGGGATGGATGCCGGGATCGGAGATACAATTTCAATTTTTATGCCCGACACACAGGAAGAAACGGTGTTTAGGATTTCCGGATATCTGGAGACCGCGGCTGCCGGTACTGACAGGACGCTGTATGCGGCTGTTGTCTCGGAGCAATATTACAGGGAACAAAACGGATGGACGACATTTCCGCCGTCGGTCCTGATCAGGGTGAATACCGGTGCAGCCGCATCCAGGGCGGAGCTGGAAGAACGGATTGCGGAAATCATGAAAAAGGCAGGAATCGAAAGCACCCCGTCCATGAATGAAGCCTATATCAATCTCTCAAAACCATCCGCTCTTTTAGTTGGCACGGCGATTGCCGGTTTAGCGGTCATTACAGCGGCGGGTGTATTGGTGATCTACTGCATTTTTTATATTGCCATTATAAATTCGATCAAAGAGTATGGTCAGTTGCGGACAATCGGCATGACCGGCAGACAGATCAAAAGACTGGTGTTTCGTGAGGGATTTTCGTTATCCGTTACAGCTGTTCCTGTCGGCCTTGTGGCAGGAACTATATTATCTTATAGATTGGTGCCGCAGGGATTTCAGCCTGTAAGCCTGCTGTGGATATGGCCTTTGGTTGCAGTCCTGGTCTATATCACTGTGCGGTTTTCTATTAGAAAACCTGCCATGATCGCGGCAGCCGTTTCGCCTGTAGAGGCCTGTCGTTATTCGAGTTCCCGGGCAGGAACAGCCAAATGAATCATGCATCCGCAGAGGATCTCACCTGTGATGCTTGCAAAAAAGCATCTGGCAGACAACAGGAAGAAACACGCCCTGACGATCACATCGTTGACGCTTACGGGTATCCTGCTGATTGGATTGTCTTCGGTGCTTTCTTCCATCAGTGCTGAAGAGATGTCCCGGTCAGGTTTTCAGCGCGGACAGTTTATCATCCAAATCAGGGATGAAGTATTACGGAACAATTCGTTGGAGCAGATGCAGACTGTGAATCCGTTTACGGATGACTTGAAGGATTCCTTATCCGGCATTACAGGCATGGAAGCCATAACGGAATACCATTACCTTCCGGTATCTGCTGAACCTGGCGCGCAGGAATCGGATGCGGCCGTTGTCGGCTTTGGCCGTGAGGATATGGACCTGCTGCAATCCTGTACGGCAGAGGGCACGCTTCCGGAGTATGATATATTAACGGCAAATGACCAGATCATCATCGGCAGACCTGACGATCTGGAAAAAGATCTGCATATTCAGGCAAAGACCGGACAGACCATTACCCTGAAGATTTTTGACGGTACTGCCGGTTATCACAGGACTTTTGAAATAGGAGCGGTACTCGATCAAAGTAAAATCGGTAATCATGGGGATAAAATTGATATGCTGATGCTGCCGTTGGATGCGATGAACGACCTTGCGTCGTGCGACACAACCTGGCAGTATACGGTCCGCGTTTCGGACGGTGCAGAGGCGCAGGCGGAGAGAGAAATAGAACAGTTGCTGCAAAACATTCCGGAACTTTCCATGACATCTCTTTCAGCGGCTGTTGCGCAAAATGAGAATTTCATACAGGGGATGAAAACGGCACTGATGACGGCGGCTGCGTTTATCGGGTGCTTTGCGGTTATGAATCTGGTAAACACAATTCTGACGGGTATCATAACCAGACAGAAGGAATTTGCCCTTATGCGTTCTGTGGGGATGTCCCGGAAGCAGCTTTCCGCCATGGTACGCTGTGAAAGTCTGATCACAGTCATAACAGGATTACTTCTTTCTTTGATCATGGGCGGAGCGATCGGAAATATTTTTTGTTCCTTTTTGAAAAAAAGGCTGATGTCTTATCTGACTTATCAATTTCCGATCGGCATTGCCGTGCTTTACTGTGTATGTGTGGTTTGCGGTACGCTTGTCATAACAGGAGCTGCCCTGGGATATCAGAACAGGGCATCGCTGATCGAACAGCTGCACAGATAACAGTATTTGTTACAGTGACCGGCCGGAATGTGATTGACATGCGAGATAAAGCATCCGATAATAATGATGGTAAACGACATAACAAATTTCTGCTTCCGGTTCCTGCCAAAGCCATATACGGGAGCTTTTGCAGGACCGAAAACGAAATTTTTAATGTCGTTAACTACAGAAGGAGAACACAGAGCGAATTGACACAAAGAAAGCGAAGATGAGCAGGCAAACAAAACGCAGACGAGGAGCAAACGGATGAAAGACTATCGCAACTATATTTTTGACTTGTACGGTACGCTGGTGGATATCGGTGTAGATGAGTCGGACAGGCGGCTGTGGGAGCATATGAGCCTGTTCTACGGCTATTATGGGGCGCAGTATGAGCCGGAAGAGCTGCACCGGGCTTATGTGGCATCGGTAAGCGACAGGGACAGGAAGCTAAGAGAGGAATATGCCGTGAAATATGCGCATGAAAGCCATCCGGAGATTTTGTATGACGAGGTGTTCCGCGACCTGTATGCAGATCGCGGGATCGTGCCGGATCAGCCGCTTGTGCTGCATACCGCGCAGATGTTCCGGGCCTGTTCGGTGAAATACGTCCGTCTCTATGCCCACGCGAAGGAATTGCTGGAAGCGCTGCGGGCGGCAGGGAAGAGGGTTTATCTGCTTTCCAACGCACAGCGCACTTTTACGGAATACGAAATGCGGTATCTGGGCATTTATGATCTTTTTGACGGGGTGCAGATTTCCTCTGATCATGGCTGCAAGAAGCCGGATGAAAGGTTTTTCCGTATTCTGCTGGAGCGGTTTGGCTTAAAGGCGGAGGAATCCTTGATGATCGGCAATAACAGGTACGATGACATCGCAGGGGCCGCCCGTGTGGGAATGGACGGCTTCTACATCCACTCGGCGCTTTCGCCGGAGCCGGGAACAGGCCCGGAGACATTTGTCCCGGCAGATTACTGTATGATGAAGATGAATCTGCGGCTGCTGCAGAAACGTCTCCTGGAATAAAGAAACACACCCCGCAGATGCTGTTTTCTGCGGGGTGTGTTTCTTTATCTTCTATAATATAGTATCTATATTATTGTCCCGGTGTCTGGTCCGGTGGCGGAGCAGCCTGCTGTTGTGCGGCAGCCTCGGCAGCCTGCTGTGCGGCCAGGGCCCGCTGTTCCATCTCGGCACGCTGGCCGTTGACGACAGCCTCCCATTCAGGATTTGCGAAGAATTCCGGGCTGTGCGGGCACATGTTAGTCGGCGTGGAAGGTGTCTGCGTGACGGTACCGTCTTCACCGACTGTCTCTGTCGGTGGTGGCGGCGCCGGCTGGCCTGAGGCGGAAGCAGAACCGCTCTGCAGCGAAAGGTCTTCTACCGGTGTCAGTTCCAGAACGCCTTCGACCTTGAAAGGACAGCCCTCATAGGCCGGCAGACTGCAGTACTGGCAGATCTGCCCTGCATAGTGTACGTCACAGGTCGTCGCAGGAACGGTTCCTTCGGCGAAGTATTCCGTGCGTGCGGTGCCGCTGCATAATCCGTCTATCGGTATCTTGCCGGAACGGGAGCAGACCGTGGCAGTCACGATGCCCGCCGGAACTGAGAAGGACTGGCTGGGCAGCTCCTCGTGAATCTGGGACATCACGGCGCGCCACAGCTTCTTGGCCAGGTTTTTCTCATCTCCGGAGAGCTTTACGTTGTTGTCGAAGCCGGCCCAGGTTGTGGCCGTATAATAAGGCGTATATCCGGAAAACCATACGTCATTGTAATCCGAGGTCGTACCGGTCTTGCCGGCGATCGCCATGCCGCCGAAATTTACGGAGCCGCCGGTGCCGCTGGTGACAACGTCAACCATGGCGTCTGTCAGAAGGAAAGCGGTAGTCTCCTTGATGACCTGTCTTGACTGCGGCATCGTGTTGTCCAGAATGATATTGCCGTCATGGTCAACGACTCTCGTGTAGAGCTTGGGTTTGATATAAGTGCCGTTGTTTGCGATACAGGCGTAAGCGGCATTTAACTCTTCGTTGGTCACGCCGTTGGTGATACCGCCCAGAGCAAGGGCCTGCTGGATATCCGAGTAGATCTTGCCGTTGATCTCCTTGCTCTCTTCCAGGGTAGTAAATCCGAAGTTGGTCAGGTAATCGTAACCGAGCCGGGGCGTGATCTGTGTCAGCGTCTTGACGGCGACGATGTTCATGGACTGGGCGATTCCCGTTCTCAGGGAGGAAAGCCCGCGGTAGGATTCTCCGTACCAGTTGGCCACCGGCCGGCCGTCTGCATAGTTAAAGGGTGCATCGTTCATGATCGTAGCCAGTGTCAGGCCGGCGCTGTCAAGAGCGGGTGCGTAGGTGGACACTATCTTAAAGGTGGAACCGGGCTGTCTTGCGGTGTCGGTGGCACGGTTCAGGGTCCGGCTTGCAAGTTTGGCGCCGCGTCCGCCTTCCATGGCAACGACATATCCTGTATGCTGATCCTGCACCACGAGGGATACCTGCGGCTGCGGCGTCAGGCTGATGTTTTCACCGAAGACTTCGTCGCCGGCTGCCATGATCGCTTCTTTGTATAATTCGATATCCTGATAGGCTTCCTCCTGGGAAGTGTAGATCAGGTTATAGGATGCGGAACGGTTCTCCCGCCAGTAGCTGCGGAACATTTCCGTACTGTGGTTTTCGCGCTCGCCGTTGCTTTTGTCTATGGTCAGTTCGTAGTTCAGATACCATTTGGTGTTGGCGGGGAAATTGCTCTCGTCCGCAAAGGCATCGTCGCAGATCTTCTGGATCTTCGGATCCTGCGTGGAATAGATCTTGAGGCCGCCGCTGTAGAGCAGTGTGTAGGCCTGGGTCTCATTGTAGCCTGCAGCGATCAGATCCTCCAGTACGTCGTCCGTCAGTGCATCCACGAAATATGTATTGACGGCGGAATCTTCGTTCTCGGAATCTGCGATCTGAATACGGGAGTAGACATCATCTGCCATGGCCTGATCGTATTCCTGCTGGGAGATGTAGCCCTGCTCGAGCATATCATCCAGCACTTTTTTGCGGCGCTTCACATTCTCTTCGGGATGGGTGATGGGATTATAGCGGGAAGGATTCTGCGTGATGGCCGCTATGACTGCACATTCCGACAGGTTTAAGTCACTGACGGATTTGTTAAAATAGCGCATGGAAGCAGCCTGCACACCGAGCGTATTCTGTCCCAGGTTAATGCTGTTCATATAATTGATCAGGATCGAGTCTTTATCCATGACCTTCTCCAGTTCCAGAGCAAGGTACTGTTCCTGGATCTTACGTTTCAGACTGTCGGCAAAGGAATCCTCACTTGTCCAGTCCGTAAAGACGTTGTTCTTGAGCAGCTGCTGCGTGATCGTGCTGGCGCCCTCCGTGAAGTGGCCGCCTTTTAGTACATTCTGTATACCGATGATACCGGCACGGACGATACCCTTGATATCAATGCCGTTATGGATATAGAAACGCTCGTCCTCAACCGCCACGAAAGCATGCTGCAGATGCTCCGGCACCATGTCGATGGTGACAGGGATACGGTTGGAGTTGGTGGATACCAGCTTGGCCGTCTGATTATTCTCGATATCGTAGACAAAGGTAGAAAAGCGGGTGGGCGTGACATCGACATTGCTGATGTCGGGAGCGCTGGCGAGCACACCCTTGAATACGCCGATTCCTGCGCTGGCACCGATGATGCCGGCCGAGACTATGGCCACCAGACAGATCTGTACAAAGGTTAAACCGATCTTCTTACCCCAGCGGGCAGATTTAGAGTGAAGTGCCTGCTGTTTCCTGCGGACACCCTTCTTTCCATAATTCATGATACTCCTCCTTAGGTTTTTATGCCCCCTCATACGTTTGCAAATTAAAAAAGGCATAAATGCGATAAGCATACCTTTACTCATTATAGCAAAATTTTTCCGGCAAATAAAGGATTTTCATTTTATATTAAGGATTGTTTACAATTCTGTACACTTTTATACGTGCGGCGGCGCATAAGAACCTTGACTGCGTCTGTGGGAGATGAGATAATATGCCAAAGAACAGGAAGGAACGGAGTGGACAGCACGACTTATGGAATCTGGTAAAAGATTGGAACCGTATAAGATCATAGCATATGGGGGCATGGGCGAGATAGAAGAGAAGAAATCCCGTTTTATCGCGCATGTGGCGTCTGCCGGGACGGAGGAGGAGGCGCTTGCCTTTATCGAAGCCAGAAAGAAGCAGTACTGGGATGCGCGGCATAACTGCTATGCCTATGTCCTGGGAGAGCAGGCGCAGACCGTCCGGTTTTCGGACGACGGGGAGCCTGCGGGGACGGCGGGCAGGCCGATCCTTGAAGTGCTGTTGAATTCCGGGATCCGGAATCTGGTGGTGGTTGTCACCCGGTATTTCGGCGGTGTTCTGCTGGGCACCGGCGGGCTGGTGCGCGCTTACACGAAGGCGGCGCAGGCGGGACTGGCGGCCAGTGATGTACGTACTATGTGTTACGGGTATGAGATCACGTTTACGACAGATTATAATGGTATCGGCAAAATCCAGTATCTGCTGGGAGTAAGAGGCATTCCGGTGGAGGCTGATTATGGCGAACAGGTGCGTGTGTGCATCCGGGTATCCTGGGAGGATAAGGATGCCGTAGTGCATGAAGTGACCGAGGCGACTGCCGGCAGGGCAGCGGTGCAGGTTTCGGATCCTTTGTATTTTATGAGAGAATGACTGCTATGCGTGGACACAGGCTGACGGGCAAGAACTGACTGTCAACGGCCTTCTGCGCGGAAGGTCGGAGAGAAGAAACGCCGGGGAAGGGGAAGGAAAGTGACCTGACTGCGGCGGGACAGGAGGGACAGGCGGTTATGGGCAGGAGCAGAGAAGAAGCAGTAAGAGTGAATGAGAGCTTTGGCGCGGCGGATATCAGGGAGTTCTTGAATAAAGGACAGTACACCAGGCTCAGGCAGGTGATCCAGGAGCTGAACGATGCGGATATCGCGGATTATCTGGAGGATATGGACGAGGAGGAGATCGTGAAGGTCTTCCGGATTTTGCCCAAGGATATCGCGGCGGATGTTTTTTCCTATCTGGAACTGGAGTTTCAGCAGTATGTCATTACGTCGCTTTCCGACAAGGATGCGGCCCACATCATCAACAACATGATGAGTGACGACGCCAAGGAACTGATGGAGGAGATGCCGGCCAATATTGTAAAAAGGCTGATCGCCAACACGGATCCCGAGACGCGGCAGGCCATCAATCACCTGATGCGGTACCCGGAGGACTCGGCGGGCAGCATCATGACGGTGGAGTATGTGGATCTGAAGGAGCACTACACGGTGGCGCAGGCCATCGAGCGGATCCGCAGGGTCGGGCTGGACAGTGAGACGATCAATATCTGTTACGTGCTGGACAATAAGAGGACGCTGGTCGGCACCGTGGGACTCAGGTATCTGCTCCTCAGCGATCCGGATGCCGTGATCGGGGAGATGATGCATAAGAGCGTGGTGTCCCTGCACACACTGATGGACCAGGAAGAGGTTGCCAGAATGTTCAAGAAGTACGAGTTCACGGCCATGCCGGTGGTGGACAACGAGGACAGGCTGGTGGGTATCATCACCATGGATGACGTGGTGGATATTCTGGAGGAGGAGACGACGGAGGATATCGAGAAGATGGCGGCCGTAATGCCTTCCGACAAGCCTTATCTGCGGATGTCTGTCTTCGAGGCTTTTAAGAAAAGGATCCCCTGGCTTTTGCTGCTGATGATATCGGCCACGTTTACGGGCAGCATCATCACTTCGTTTGAAAGTGCGCTGAGCCGGTATGTGGTGCTGACGGCTTTTATCCCCATGCTGATGGACACGGGCGGTAATGCGGGCGGACAGGCCAGCGCTATCATCATCCGCGGACTCTCACTGGATGAGATCGCATTCAAGGACTGGGGCAGGGTGGTGTGGAAAGAGATGCGGACGGCAGCGCTCTGCGGCCTGACACTGGCGGCCTGCAACTTCGTGAAGCTGCTGGCTTTTGACCGGGTAGGCGTGAGTGTGGCCGGTGTTGTGTGCTTTACGCTGCTGATGGCGGTGATCGTGGCCAAGGTGGTAGGATCCACGCTGCCCATACTGGCTAAGAAGATCGGCATGGATCCGGCCGTGATGGCAAGTCCCTTTATCACGACGATCGTGGATGCGATCTCACTGTTGATCTACTTCCGGGTGGCGACCGTCGTGCTCGGGATATGAATCTGTGTTTCTATTTCTTTGCGGCAGCCGAGATGGCTGCCCTTTTTCTTAAGGTAGGATCCAGAATCTTCTTGCGGATCCGGATCGTCTTCGGGGTCACTTCCAGAAGCTCGTCGGTGTCGATGAATTCCAGCGCCTGCTCCAGGCTCAAAACCCTGGGCGGTGTGAGGCGGAGTGCCTCGTCCGCGCTGGAAGAGCGGGTGTTGGTGAGCTGTTTCTTCTTGCAGACATTCAGCTCGATATCTTCACCGCGTCCGTTCTGTCCCACCACCATGCCGGAGTACACTTTGGTGCCGGGGCCGATGAAGAGCGTGCCCCGCTCCTGTGCGTTGAAAAGGCCGTAGGTGATGGCCTCGCCGGCTTCAAAGGCAATCAGGGAACCCTGTTTGCGGTACTGGATATCCCCTTTGTACGGGCCGTAGCCGTCGAAGATCGTATTCATGATGCCGTTTCCTTTGGTGTCGGTCATGAACTCGCCCCGGTAGCCGATCAGGCCGCGGGAAGGGATGGAGAACTCCAGACGGCTGTAGCTGCCGGAGGCAAGCCCCATGTTCAGCAGCTCCCCTTTGCGCTGGCTCAGTTTCTCGATCACGGTTCCGGAGTATTCTTCCGGCACGTCGATATAGCACAGCTCCATGGGTTCCAGCTTCTTACCGTTTTCATCTGTCTTGTAGAGCACTTCTGCCTTGCTGACCGCGAACTCGTAGCCTTCCCTGCGCATGTTCTCGATCAGGACGGACAGATGCAGCTCGCCTCTTCCGGATACTTTGAATGCCTCCGTGGTGTCGGTTTCCTCCACCCGAAGTGAGACATCGGTATTCAGCTCCCGGAACAGCCGGTCGCGGATATGGCGGCTGGTGATGTATTTGCCTTCCTGTCCGGCAAGGGGGGAGTCGTTGATGATAAAGTGCATGGCGATCGTCGGCTCGGAAATCTTCTGGAAGGGGATAGGCTGCGGGTTATCGGGGGAACAGAGCGTATCGCCGATATGGATATCCGTGATGCCGGATATGGCCACGATGGAGCCGATGCCTGCCTCCTTCACTTCTGTTTTATTCAGACCGTCATATTCGTATAATTTGCTGATCTTGACTTTCTGCAGCTTGTCCGGGTCGTGGTGGTTGACGATGACCACTTCCTGATTCACCTTCACGCTGCCGTTGTCCACCTTGCCCACGCCGATGCGGCCCACGTACTCATTGTAGTCGATGGTGCTCACCAGTATCTGCGTGCCGGCATCGGGATCTCCTTCGGGCGCCGGGATGTGCTCTAAGATCGTGTCGAAAAGGGGTGTCATGTCACGGCCCTTAACGGTGAGCTCCGTGCTGGCGGTGCCGGTCTTGGCGGAAGCGTAGACGAAGGGACAGTCTAATTGTTCGTCATTGGCGTCCAGATCCATGAACAGCTCCAGGACTTCGTCCACGACCTGGATCGGCCTGGCCTCCGGCCGGTCGCATTTATTGATACAGACGATGACGGAAAGATCCAGCTCCAGCGCCTTCTTCAATACGAATTTGGTCTGGGGCATAGGCCCTTCGAAGGCATCCACCACAAGGATCACGCCGTTCACCATCTTGAGGACACGTTCCACCTCGCCGCCGAAATCGGCGTGGCCGGGGGTGTCGATAATGTTGATCTTCACATCTTTGTACATAACGGCGGTATTCTTGGAGAGGATCGTGATGCCGCGCTCCTTCTCGATATCGTTGGAGTCCATAACGCGCTCCGCCACTTCCTGATTCTCCCTGAAAACGCCGCTCTGTTTCAAAAGCTCGTCCACAAGCGTCGTCTTGCCGTGGTCAACGTGGGCGATGATCGCTATGTTTCTCACATCTTCTCTGGTCTGTCTCATGTTCTACCAAGCCTTTCTGAATCAATCTCATGAAAAAAATAATTCGCTAAAATTTTACACATATCTGAAACCTGCTAATTATATCACTTGCCCTGTTATCTTGCAAGTATGGAAAACTGGAAAAATCCGTTTCGTGCGGCGTGTCATTTTACGCGATTACTGACAGTTCTAATTTCATCGCATTTCCTATATATTGATAATACAACACTAACAGGAACGGGATGTTCCTGCAAATGCACAGGCAGAAGGGAGAAAAACATGACAGATAAGGTTATTGAAAACAACCAGGTGGCGATCATGGGGGAGATCGTAAGCGATTTCACTTTCAGCCACGAGATTTTCGGAGAGGGATTCTATATGGTGGATATCAGTGTGAACCGGCTGAGCGATTCCACGGATATCATTCCCGTGATGGTGTCGGAGCGTCTTCTTGACGTGGGCGACGACTATAAGGGGATGAAGATCTGCATCGTCGGACAATTCCGCTCCTACAACAGACATGAAGAGAGGAAGAACAGGCTTGTATTGTCTGTATTTGCAAGGGAAATCGAATTCGTGGAAGAGATCAGTGAGAGCGCCAAGACCAACCAGATCTTCCTGGACGGTTATATCTGCAAGGCGCCTATTTACCGCAAAACGCCCCTGGGACGGGAGATTGCGGATCTGCTTCTGGCAGTCAACAGGCCCTATGGGAAATCAGATTACATACCATGTATCTGCTGGGGCAGGAATGCAAGGTTTGCCAGTAATTTCGAGGTGGGAAGCCGCTGCGCCATCTGGGGCAGGATCCAGAGCAGAGAATATATGAAGAAGTTATCCGAGGACCAGCTGGAGCGGAGAGTGGCGTATGAGGTGAGCGTGAGCAAGCTGGAGATGGTGGAGGAAGAATAAGAGAAGCGTGTCTGGTGAATAAAAAGTTGCACGTATAGACGGATTGTGCTATGATGAATAAAATAAATTGTGATAAATTGTATCATATGTGACAGAGTAATTGTCGGCTGTTGTGCAATATGCACAGACGGCAGTATAAGGAGTTCAATATGAGAAAAGGCATGATTCAGATCTACAGCGGTGAAGGCCATGGAAAATCACCGGCGGCGCTCGGGAGGGCGGTTCAGACGGCCTGCAGTGGTGAGGACGTCGTCATCATCCAGTTTTTGAAAGGGCGGGGGCTGACCAACTCGGAATTCGTGAAGCGGCTGGAGCCGGAGATCAAGATCTTCCGTTTCGAGAAATCGGATGAGGATTACGTGAATCTTTCCGAGGAGCGCAAGACAGAAGAGTGGCAGAACATCCGCAACGGTCTTAATTTTGCCAAGAAGGTATTGTATACGGGAGAATGTTCGCTTCTGATCCTCGATGAAGTATTGGGACTGATCGATAAGGGGATCATTACGGTGGAAGAACTTAAGTCTCTGCTTTCGGCGAAGCCGGAGGAGATGGATATCATCATGACCGGCATCACCCTGAATGACGATGTGTGTGTGCTGGCTGATGAAGTGACTAAGGTAGAGACCATGCAGTTTAAAATATGGGAATGATACGGCAGGGCAGTCTGGCCGGTGCTGCGTATTTACAGCGCGTCTGCGCTTTAGAGTATCCGGGTCATCGTGCTATTGACAGATGCGCGGCACAGTGCTAAGATAAATGCAATAAATGATAAAGGAATTGATAGAGGTTGCGCTTTTTATCAGTAGGGTTTCGGATGTGGCAGGCACAGGAGAAGGATCAGGAAAGGAGAAAGCGCCGAAAGGGAGAGTTGCCTGATGATTCTTACCTTGGGCATACAGTTAAGAGCTGTATGACTGTCATCGGAACGATGGGGCGCTATCAGAGGTAAGATAAGGAATGAAGCTGGCCCCTGTGCGGTCAGCTTTCTTTGTACCAATGTATCAATGGAAAGGAAGGGTAAGTATGGCGATTTTTAAAGGAGCAGGAGTGGCGATCGTTACGCCGTTTCATGAGGACGGCAGTATCAACTATGACAAATTCGAGCAGCTGGTGAATGAGCAGATCGAGGGCGGCACGGACGCGATCATCGTGTGCGGCACGACAGGGGAGGCTTCCACATTGACACATGAGGAGCATCTGGATCTGATCAGATTCTGTGTGGAGAAGGTAAACGGCAGGGTGCCGGTGATTGCCGGAACAGGTTCGAACTGTACGAAGACGGCGGTCTATCTGTCAACAGAAGCGGAGAAGTACGGTGTAGACGGCCTGCTTCTCGTCACACCCTATTATAATAAAGCGACCCAGAACGGGCTGTTCGCACATTTCAAGACGATAGCGGATGCGGTGAAGCTGCCTGTGATCCTCTACAATGTACCGGGCAGGACGGGCTGTAATCTTATGCCGAAGACCGTTGTCAGGCTGTGCACGGAGGTCAGCAATATCGTGGCGATCAAGGAAGCCAGCGGCAACCTTGCGCAGGTTGTCAAACTGATGGCGCTGGCGGACGGTAAGCTGGATCTGTATTCCGGCAATGACGATCAGATCGTACCGTTTATGTCCGTGGGCGGCAAGGGTGTCATCTCCGTTCTTTCCAATGTGGCGCCGAGACAGGTGCACGATATATGCCAGAAGTTCTTTGACGGGGATGTGGAAGGCAGCATGAAAGAACAGCTGCGGGCCATCGAGCTGTGTGATGCACTGTTTTGCGAGGTGAATCCGATCCCGGTGAAGGAGGCCCTGAATCTGATGGGTAAGGAAGTGGGCCCGACCCATATGCCGCTGTCGAAGATGGAGCCGGAGCATGTGGAAGTATTAAAGACTGCGATGCAGAATTATGGTATCTTATAGAAACAGAAAGCAGCAGAGAGCGGAAAGTGTCTGGCGAAGGTGCGGGGGCATCGGCGTCGGGCACTTTTTCAAGAAGGAGGAGAATCTATTATGGCGGAAAAAAGAATCAGGGCGATCATGCACGGCTGCAACGGCAAGATGGGACAGACCATATCCGGCCTGATCGCTGCAGACGAAGAGATAGAGATCGTGGCGGGGATAGATGCTTATGACAAAGTAAGCAATCCCTATCCGGTGTTCCGGGAGATCGGCGCCTGTGACGTGGAGGCAGATGTGGTCATTGATTTCAGTGCGGCGCCGGCGATAGACGCGCTGCTTACATACTGTGTGGAGAGAAAGCTGCCCTGTGTGCTGTGCACGACGGGACTGTCCGGGAAGCAGCTTGCGGATGTGAAAGAGGCGTCCGGGAAGGTGGCGGTCTTGAAATCGGCGAACATGTCGCTGGGGATCAATCTGCTGTTTAAAATGTTAAAAGAGGCGGCCGGTGTGCTGGCGGCGGCCGGATTCGACATCGAGATCGTGGAGAAGCATCACAATCTGAAGAAAGATGCGCCCAGCGGGACGGCGCTTGCCCTGGCAGATTCCATCAATGAAGAGATGGGCAATGTATACGACTATGTCTATGACAGGAGCCAGGTGCGGGAGCCGAGAGCGAAGAAGGAGATCGGGATCAGCGCCGTCAGGGGCGGAACCATCGTGGGTGAACACGATGTGATCTTTGCGGGAGCGGACGAAGTGGTGACTTTCTCCCATCAGGCATACTCCAAGGCGGTATTTGGCAAGGGAGCCGTGCAGGCAGCGAAATTCCTGGCAGGCAAACCGGCGGGTATGTACGATATGAGTGACGTGATCGGTTAGGGGGAAACTCTGCCATAATAGGAGAGAAAACAAAGATTTGCTTTAAAATGACGAGGTAATGAAGAGATTATGAACGATCTGGAATTAAAATATTTAAAGAGCCTGTCCAGACAGTATCCGACGATCGCTGCCGCATCGACAGAGATCATCAATCTGCAGTCTATTCTGAATCTGCCTAAGGGGACGGAACATTTTATGACGGATATCCACGGGGAGTACGAGCAGTTCAATCATATTCTGAAGAACGGCTCCGGTTCCGTGCGGCGCAAGATTGACGAAGAGTTCGGCAATACACTGAGTATCAGGGATAAGAAGAGCCTGGCGACACTGATCTATTATCCGCGGGAGAAGCTGGATATCGTGCTGCGGGAGGAAGACGAAAGTTCGATTGAGGACTGGTACAAGATCACCCTGCACAGGCTTGTTCAGATCACGAAAAGGGTTTCCTCCAAGTACACGCGGTCCAAGGTGCGCAAGGCGCTGCCGAAGGATTTTTCCTATATCATCGAAGAACTGATCACGGAGAAGGCGGAGATACAGGATAAGGAAGCCTACTACAACGAGATCATCCATACGATCATCCGTATCGGGCGGGCACAGGAGTTCATCGAGGCGCTGAGCAACCTGATCCAGCAGCTGGTCATCGACCATCTGCATATCGTCGGGGATATCTATGACAGGGGGCCGGGGCCTCATGTGATCATGGATACGCTGTGCGATTATCACTCTGTGGATGTGCAGTGGGGCAATCATGATATCGTCTGGATGGGAGCGGCCAGCGGCCATCTGGCCTGTATCGCCAATGTGATCCGTGTGGCTGCAAGGTACGGCAATCTGGATACGCTGGAAGAAGGCTACGGCATCAACCTGATCCCGCTGGCCACGTTTGCGCTGGATACTTACAAGCATACAGACTGCAGCGCCTTTTCCATCCGGTATAATACGGAATATGATACCAAGGACTTAAGTCTGGACACGAAGATGCATAAGGCCATCGCCATCATTCAGTTCAAGCTGGAGGGGCAGATCGCCATGCGCAGGCCTGAGTTCGGTATGCAGGACAGGCTGCTGTTTGAACATATTGATTACGAGAACCGGTCGATCACTTTGGGCGGCGTGACCTATCCCATGAAGGACGTGGATTTTCCCACGGTGGACAGGGAGAAGCCCTATGAACTGACGCCGGAAGAAGAACAGGTGATGGAACGTCTGCGCCATGGTTTTGTAAAATGCGAGAAGCTGCAGAAGCATGTGAAATTCCTTTTTTCCAAGGGAGGACTGTATAAGGTATACAATTCCAACCTGCTCTACCATGGCTGCGTGCCCATGGACGAGGAGGGGAACTTCAAGAAGGTCAATGTCTACGGGGAAGAGTTCAGCGGCAAGGCGCTCTATGATGTACTGGAGCACTATGCCAGGAAGGGGTATTACTCCGACAACCTGCGGGAGAAGCTGAAAGGGCAGGATATCATCTGGTATATCTGGTCGGGCCCCAATTCGCCGGTATTCGGTAAGGATAAGATGGCCACCTTCGAGCGGTATTTCATCGAAGACAAAAGTGTACAGAAGGAGACCAAGAACAGCTACTACAGACTGCTTGACAAGGAGGAAGTGATCGAGAAGATCTTAAAGGAGTTCGGGCTGGATGTAGAGCATTCCCATATCGTCAACGGGCATGTGCCGGTGGAGCGCAGGAAAGGGGAGTCGCCGATCAAGTGCGGCGGCAAGCTGCTGATCATTGACGGCGGATTTTCCAAGGCCTATCAGGATAAGACCGGGATCGCGGGCTATACGCTGGTAGTCAATTCCTACGGGATGCGTCTGGTGGCTCATGAGCCTTTCGAGTCCACGGAGTCCGCCATTATTCACGAGTCGGATATTTTCTCCGATTCGGTGATTCTGGAGACGACCACCCACCGGCAGAAGATCGCGGATACCGATATCGGCGCGGAGCTGCGGGAGATGATCCACCAGCTGGAGGAACTTCTGCAGGCCTACCGGGACGGCACGATCATAGAACGCTGATACGCTGATACAAAGAAACAGCCTGCCTTATGTTTCTTCCAAGGCAGGCTGTATGCTTTTAGCGGCCTGTTTTACGGGTGGATGTGCCGGTGGCCTTGTTATTGTTGGTCGTGCTGTTGGTGCTGGTGTTATTGTTGTTGTCGGAACCGGTGAGGTCATCTACCATGTTCTCAACGCCGTCGGCAGCATCGTCGATCATGTCGGAAGCGGCATTGCCTGCGTCATCGACCGCATCGCCTACGTCGTCCATCAGGGAATCATTGTCATTTCTGTCCCCGGCTGTCACGTCGTTGACGTTATCATTGTTGTTGATACCGCCGGTTGTGTTGTCGTCTGTGATGTCCTGGGAAGAACCGTTGGTCGTGCTTCCTGCGCTGGTCGTGTTTCCAGTGCCTGTGCCGGTATCGTTGGTGCCGGCGTTTGTACCGGATTCTGTGGTAGTCGTGCTGTCATTACCGTTGTCTGCTGCATTGTCGTTCTTTCTGCCGCAGGCAGTCAGCATGGCAATGGAAAGCGTCATAAGAGAAACAAGCAATAATGTTCTTATCTTTTTCATAATTTCCTCCATTCTGATGCATTCTTTATTCCGATGCATTTTTTATTTTTAAAGCCTGTTTGAAAAGTTTTGATTGCGGCAGTCTGCTTTTTGAAAAACAGCTGCTCTTGTGTTATTATGCCTGTTAGAAAATAAAATATGCATTGGTGGATTTTTATTAAGAAAGGCGGGTACGAGCTATGGAATTCAGACCCTGTATCGACATTCATAACGGCAGCGTGAAGCAGATCGTGGGCGGCAGCCTGAAGGACAGCAACGATGAAGCGACGGAAAATTTTGTATCAAAACAGGATGCGGCATTTTATGCCAGACTGTACCGGGAATATCAGATCAGGAACGGACATATCATATTGTTGAATCCGGTCACGTCCGCGCACTATGAGGAGACGAAAAGGCAGGCACTTGCGGCGCTTCGGGCTTATCCCGGCGGCCTGCAGGCGGGCGGCGGCATCACACCGGACAATGCGGGGGAGTTTCTGGAAGCCGGAGCCAGCCATGTGATTGTCACATCTTACGTCTTCCGGGACGGACAGATTCATTATGACAATCTGAAAAATCTGGTAAAAAAGACCGGCAGACAACATCTTGTGCTGGACTTAAGCGTCCGCAGAAAAGACGGCCGCTACCTTATTGTAACCGACAGATGGCAGAAATATACGCAGGTAGAGCTGACAGAACAGACTCTGGATGAGCTGTCGGGATATTGTGACGAATTTCTGGTACATGCGGTGGATGTGGAAGGGAAGGCGGACGGTATAGAGTTGCAGGTGGCAGAGCTTCTTGGAAACTGGGGCAGGATGCCGGTAACTTATGCGGGCGGTGTGCACAGCTTCGAGGATCTGCGCAACTTAAAACGCCTCGGCAGGGACAGAGTGCATGTGACGGTGGGCAGCGCCCTTGATCTGTTCGGCGGCAGGATGAAGTTTGAGGAAGTGTTGCAGGAATGCCGGAAAGGGCAACGGTTCCATTCGAACCCGGCTGCAATAAAACATCCATGATAAAAAGTAAGACTGATAAACAGCGGCTTTAAGATGTAACCACTGTCTATCAGTCTTTTGTATGTCAACTGCTGTAAGCGCTGCACGCCGCATGATGCATACTCAGAAGTTCAGGAAATCTCTCTGTGTCTGAATCTCCGGCGGGATTGCAGCCCCCGTATTCTTGATCTTCTGGAGAAGATTGTTCAGGTGGTGGAGACGCTGGCCCTGCTTCACGTCGTAACGTTCCATCGTCTCTTTGTACAGTGGATTCGCTTTCAGGGAGTCGCGGATCTCTTTGGCAAAAGGACAATAGGTGAAGAGGATTGCACGGGCAATCTTATTTAAGCGCGGCGAACCGGCTCCTTCATAGAGTACCCAGGACTCATAATCTCTGATAAACATTTCCTTGAAGCTGTTCTTCGCCTTCTGCATGGCGAGCTTGATCTTCTCCTTGGCGTCGGTGGACAGTTCATGATTTTTCTTATAAAACTGGATATAATCGAAGTATTCGCTTGTCAGTGAAGGTTCCGTCACGTCGTTCCACCTCGGACCCTGGACGCGCTTGCACATCTCCCAGCGGAAATCCGCGGTCAGGCGGATGAAGATATTGGTCAGATCTTCCATCTGGAAAATGGATACCATCATGCGGGCAGGGGTAGTACGTTTCCGGCCCTCGATCTCCTGCCACATAACGCCTCGGATTCCCATATTGGGCATCAGGATGATGTCGGGCAGCACTTCCACACTGACATATTCCTTGGCAATTCCAAGTTCGGTGTTGGTGTAGATCGTATCACGGTAGTAGGCGCCGAAGTCAACGGAACGGATATGGTTAAAGGCCGCCTCCACACTGGCTACGGATACGAGCGAGGTATCCAGGTCTTTTAAGATATTGTGCTCTGAAAAGACGGGACAGAAGCTGCTGATCCGCCCGAAGGTGATCTTGTTGATGGACGGGAAGACGCTCTGCAGTTCGAAGAGCACCATCTTCTCGTTGTCGGTGAGCATGGCCGTCTCTTCGGCTGCGGTGATCTTGCCGCTTGTTTTCAGTTCGTGCACATAGGCCGGATAATCTGCGTCGAATTCGTTTCGGCAGGGTGATTTTTTGCCTTTGTAGATTGCCATCAGCCAGTCGTAGACCGTGTAGAGACCCTTCTCCGGGTCTGTGGGCAGGTAATCTATGATGGAACTAAGGTAAGAAGCATTCTTGAGGCCGGCCAGCTGTTCATCCACATAACCGAAATTAAAGAACATTCTTACGACCTTCGGGATCTTGTCGTCGTGAAGGCTGCGCACGAAGGCTTTCTCATATACGTCATAGAATAATTTGGTGATCTTCTGCCGCAGCTTTCTGGCGGAATCGTCGGAGCTGTTCTTGTCGGTCATCTTGCGGTACTGGTCTATGGCGCCGCGGAATGCCTCGGCCGTCTCGTCGTCTACCTGAGAGTAGGAGAGGATGGTGCCCAGAGAGTCCATGATATCGGCGGCGCTGCCAGCTCCGGCTTCGGCCGCATCTCCGGCGTGCATGGTCAAAGCATTTAAACGGTCGTGATATTCGGCGATACGTCTATCGTACATATCACGGTCTATCGCGGAATGTCCTTCCAACTCTGCCATAATGGTAGAGATTGCGCTGCTCAGTGTCTCGGAATCTTCCCCTTCGGTGCCGGTTCTGTAAAGCAGGCTGGCATAGAGATCAAACAGATCAAGCCGGTTCTCGTTCATCAGGAGATTGGAGAGGTCAGTCTTGTAGTCGTACAGGACGCGGCTGACAGAGACAACGTGATAAAGATCCTGACTTGCTTTCGCCAGAAGGCCGAACATGAAGGCCGGACTTTTCTTACGGACGGCGGCATTCTTGACAAGCGCCAGGAACTGGCCGTAGAAGCCGCTCAGCCATTCGCCCGGTTCCTCTTCCAGCGACAGTTCCGGGAGCGTATCAAGATCCGGAAGCGCTCTGGGAGAGATGCCGTGCTTCGTGCAGAAAGAGGCGTATTGTGTGTAGCTGTCCGTCAGATAGTGATAGAAGTTATCGCAGTCCTTACGGGCCAGTTTATACTGATCCAGGATTGCTTTGAGCTGTCTGTACAGGGAGGTGACGATCCGGTCTGCCATCTCCGGATTGGAACCCATCAGTTCAGCCAGCTGTACTTTGGTACAGGGATAGGGAGCGAGCGCGGTCGCTTCCTCCGTCTGATAAGTAATATAGTAAGAACCGATATGCATCTCGCAGATGCCGATGACATCTCCTTTGGTCAGGCGAAATTCTCCGCCAGGATAAGTGGCGAGGACAGACCCCTTTGCGATCAGATGTATGGCAGCGACCGGCTGGTCGCTTTGAAACAGTTTTTCCCCGGCAGGGAATTCTTTTACAGCCATGGCGTATTCCTTTATCTGCAGATAGAGCAGAGTTCCCTTCTTTTAAAATATGAGAACAGCATTTTTGCCGTTCCTCTCCAGTATACAGCGAATGCGGGATAAAAACAAGAAAGAAACTGTTTCCTTTTTGGCAAAGTGCACAAGAACTTTCAAGGTATTTTGTGCTGTACTTTCCGGGAAAGTGTGCTAGAATTATATGACAGGTATGTCGATTATAGGGCTGTGCGTATTAGACGGGAAATGTGTCGAAGCCGGTTTTTGCCGGTGCTGTGGTCTGTCGGGGCAGACGAACGTGCAGGATGGAAGGGCGGCCGGTGGCGGTCAAGGATGAGAGGGGCAGTGGGTATGGATAAAGAAGATATTGAATACAGGCGGCAGGTCGTGAATACATATAAGCCGGACGTGGAGAAGCTGATCCGCTATCTTCCCTGGCTGGAGGAGAAGTCTGGAAGCAATGTGCAGGAGACTTTCGAGGGTTCCGGGATCAAAGGCAGTTCGATCACGTTTCCGGTGTATGACGGAACGCTGATGAATTTTATCAGGGAAGTGCAGCGGACGGGACTCGTAGACCGGAATTATCCGTATATCTATTCGAGGCACAGGATCAGGACGGTGAAGGATGAGCTGGCCGCTATCGAGCGGTCCGGGATCAGGGAGATGGACGTCCTGAAAGGGATCCTTTCAAAGTATGTGCTGGGCGGCATGACGAAAGGCAAAATGTGGACCGAAGCGGTTTATAACAGGATCTTCCTGAATGTGGTGCGGAAGATGAAAGAGAATCTGGAGTTTTGGGATAAGCCGATGCGGTGAGTGCATGGTGCGGGTAAGCAGCAGCCAGTGATCGGATGCAGTACAGAGGAATATGGTTAGAGAAGGAAATACAGGCAAATGGGAGAAAAATCAGCGCAGAAGAAGAAATACATACTGGATACGGCGAGGAAGGTCTTCGTGGAGAAGGGCTATAAGAGTGTGACCATGAAGGATATCGTGGAGGCCTGCGGGATCAGTCGCGGCGGGCTGTATCTGTATTTCGACAGCACGGAGCAGATCCTGTTGGAGATCCTGCAGATGGAGGCAGAGGAGACAGACGATATTTTTTCGGAAAATATTACGGAGGGGGACACGGCAGCGGATATTCTGACGCTTTTTCTGAAAGAGCAGAAGAAGGAGCTGCTGCAGAAGAATACCCTGACGACGGCTGTATACGAATATTTTTTTGCAAATAAGACAGCAGACAAGAACAATATGCTCAGGAAACAGTTCGACGCAGGGGTAAGAGTTCTGGAGAAGCTGATCGAGACCGGCATCGCCAGCGGGGAATTCTACTGCGAGAACCCGAAAGGAGCGGCCAGCAATATCATGTATGTGCTGGAGGGGATGAAGATCAATGCGCAGACCTTCGGTATAACGGAGAAGAAAGTGGACGAACAGCTTCTTTATATTATGGAAGGCCTGATCATCGACTGACCGGCCGGCCTGCCCGGCATGGCAGGAGGTTCTGGAAGAAACGGCGATTTGTGCGAGATCTTACGGCAGACATGCCAGCTGGTGTGCCTGCCGTTTTTGTCGGAAATTCAAGCTTTTTCCATCAGGTAATTTGTAAGAAAAATGCCCTGTCGTTCTACGGATTGTTCTTTGATAACGCGGTATCCTCTCTTTTCAAAAAAAGGTCTTGCCGTAATAGAAGCATGGGTAACGATATTTCCCTGAACCGCCTGCTCTAATTGATTGCAGACAGCTGTCGCAATCCCTTTTCTTTGATGATCAGCATGAACGTATAAATGGTCAAGATAACCTGTTTTATCTATATCGCCAAATCCTACAATAGTGCTGTGATCAACTGCGACAACACTAAAATGCTCCTGCAGCGACTGATTCCACTTCTCCAAATCCACTTTCCCGGTTGCCCATACATTCAACTGTTCTTCCGTATAATCCCCTGCGTTTACAGTGTGAACTGTATGATAAAACAACTCTGCCAATATTTTACAATCCGACTGCCGATACATTCTGATTTCCACGGTCTGATTCCTCCCCCAATTTTTACTTTGATAAACTTTGAACTTGTGGTTGTAAATCCAGTTTTACTTCATACATATCATCCATTAATATGGTATTTAGATGATGCTTTTTGGCAGGTTTTAAAAATTGTGCATTAATTTGTCAGTCTGTACCGGGAAATTATACCAGACCCGGTTACGAAAGACAATCTATAAGGCGACTGGAAGTTTTTTTGTAAAAAGTTGAAGACGCTGTGTCCTGTGTTCCGTTATAATAGACAGAAGCGGCTCAAATGGGCAAGCGAAGCCATCGCAGAACAGCCGGAAAATACCTTGTAAGGCGGAAAATCATGCGGGCCGGATCATAAGGAAGGGAGGCAGATCATATTAATCGGGAAGAACAATTATCAGCGCTGATTGATTCCTACCAACATCTTGTTTTTTCGATATGCTATAAAATGACAGCAGATTATTTTGCCTCCGAGGATCTGACGCAGGAAACTTTTCTGTCAGCATACAGGCACTTGAAGGATTTCGATGGACAGCATGAGAAAGCATGGTTGTGCAGGATCGCCACCAACAAATGTCTGGACTATGTGCAGAGTGCGGGAAGGAGAAGCATCCCTACCGAGGATACGGGCATAGAGGAGAATCTGGGAAGAGGGCAGACCTTTGAGAATGCGCCGGAGCGCGCGTATCTGGAGGCGGAAGTGAGGGAGACGCTGCTTGCCAGGTGCAGGTCATTGAAGCCGCCCTATGACGAGATCGCCAAGGCGTACTATTATGACGAGCTGGATGTGAACGAGATCGCAGCGGGAAGAGGCATGAAGGTCAAGACAGTACAGACGCAGGTATACCGGGCAAGGGCAATGCTGCGCAGGTTGTATGGAAAGGAGAAGGGCGCATGATCTATCAAATAGAAGATGAAAAGAAAAAAATAAGACATCGAAGCAGTGACGACTTCTCCGGCGGTCTGTCCGAGGAAGAACTGCTGAAACTGATCGAGGAGGTCGAAGCCGGGGAAATGATCCACGCGCCGGTTCACCTTAAAAACAATGTGCTGACGCAGATCAGGAAAGAGCGGGACGGGAACAGAAAAAGGCAGCTCTTTGTCTATCGTGCCAAAGTACTGATCGCGATGGCCGCGGCATTGATGGTACTGATATTGATGCCGGCGGGCAGAATGGAAGATGTCGGGCGGATGTTTGTGCCAAAGCAGGGGAATGCAGTGTCCATGGAGCAGGTCGCACTGGAACGACGCAGGCATATAGACGACAAATGGGAAGCGTACAGAGAAGAGCGTGCAAGCGGCGGTATACGCGGGATGATAGATGACATTGGCGTAAGAATCTCACAGTTTGGAGAGAATCTGTCCCGGGATCAGGACAGGGAATAGAAAGCGAGGAAGAAAATAATGCAGAGAAAGAAAAGCAGATTTTTAGTATTTATATTATCTTTTATACCCGGAGCGGGGGAAATGTATATGGGATTTATGCAGATGGGGCTGAGCCTGATGCTGGGATTCATGATCCTGACAGCGATCGTCGGCCTGACGAATCTGGGGGCGTTGTCGGTCTTTCCGGTCGCCCTGTATGCTTACAGTTTCTTTCATGCCAACAATCTGGCGACTCTGGATGACAGGTCTTTTCATATGATCAGGGATGAATTCCTGTTCGGATTTGGCAATATCGGTCATCGGCAGTGGAGGCTGGAGGGCAGGAACAGGACGATAGCGGCGGCTATTCTCATTATTCTCGGTATTATGATGCTGTGGCAGGTTGTCTTCAATGTTCTCTGTGATATTTTTGGCTGGGATAGCGTGCTCCTCAGCAAGCTCTACTATTTTGTACGGGATGAGCTGCCCAGAGCGGTAGTCGGTATTGCGGTGATCTGGGGCGGCCTTGCACTGATCCGCGGTAAGAGGATACGGATTGAGGAAGAGGATTTCGCAGCAGAAGACAGGCCGGAGAGAGACAGACAGCAGCCGGGGCAGGATGGCTGGCCGGGAAGCGAAGGACAGCAGCCGGGGCAGAATGGCTGGGCAGGACAGTGTGGACAGCCATCAGCAGACGGCAGGCAGACAGGATGCGGACAGCCGCCTGTGATGAGCGGACAGATGACGGTTCGTGATGCACAGCACGCTGCAGACGGTCGGGGCTTATATGGAGAGGGACCTGTGGCAGACGGCCGGATCATATATGGAGAGGGGCCTGTGGCAGACGGCCGGATCATATACGGAGAAGGGCCTGTGGCGGACGGACACAGTCTTCATGGGGACAGACCGGCAACAGAAGAAGGAAATGTGTCGCAGACATCGGAAAACAGAAATTAGGAAAACCGGCAGGAGGTAAGTATGGAACAGGAAGGTAAGAGTTGTCAGGTTAGAAGAGTCGGGTCAGTGACGTTTGGAATCACATTGATCTGTTATGGTATTTTATTTCTGGTAAGGATCTTTGTACCGACGCTTCACTATCATGTTATTTTTCAGTGCTGGCCGGTGGTGTTCATCCTGCTGGGGATAGAGATACTGGTAGAGAACCGCAGGGGCAGGGACCAGACGCAGAAATTCATCTATGATTTTGCAGCCATATTTATGATGGCGGGGATGCTGTTCTTCGCAATGATCATGGCAGTAGTCGATTATGCCGTGCAGTATGGCAGTGTCATCTACTGGTAAGCGTTTATCCCGGAGGATGCAGGGGCGTCTGCAGCTTTATAATTCTTCACAGGAGATCTCTCTCCTGGCAAGGAACTGTCGGACTGCCTGATCCCACAGGGTGTCGGGGGTCTTATCCATGAGAAAGGTGTTGTAGGACGTACCCGTGACCAGAGTAAGGCCGGTTCCGTCATAGCGGATATTCAGCACAAAGGCCTTGACCTGCTGGGGTGTTATGCCGGTATCCCCCTTTTTGAGGACAGAAGCCACGTATTCCGGGATCAGATGCAGTACAAACTGAAAGGCAGCAGGTGTGCGGCGCCCTTTGATCAGATCGAAACAGACAGGCCGTATGGTCTTCCATTTCGTGAAATCATAAGGGCGCATTTCTTTGTCTTCCCATTCTTCGCTCGTGTAGAAATCTCTGTTCTGATGTCCGTCTATATGAAAAGTATTATAGGTGCTGATCGTAGCCTCTTCCAACAGAAAACTGTCAAAATCTTCCCCGCCCAGCAGCTTTCCCATAAATTGTTTTACATTCGTTATTTTAAGTGCGATCATAGTTTACCTCGCTGTCATGTTATCAGTCGTTTGCAGAGTTGTATAACTTCATGTCTTATAGTAAACGACATAACAAATTTCTAATGTCGTTAACTATAGTATAGCACAGTTATACAAAAGAGGAAAACATTTCCGCAGGCAGCAGTATAACATATGGAAAATCAACTTGACTTTTTATATTATGAGTGGTATATTTATAACATAAAGAGCGAAATACACCACACACAAGGAGGTTTTTATGAAGCACAGGATTAATTATTTAGGATTTTTATCTCTATTGGCACTGATAGCGGTTTTGGGGTGGCGGACAGGAAATAAAGGTTTATATGGCTTTTTTGGCTTTGCCTATTATTTTCGTTATTACTGGGTAATCCCCGATGAATTTTTCCGGCTTAATGTGCAGAAAGCCGCTACGTTTGCATTCATGTCGGAAATGATTATGCTGGTTCCTTTTATGTTTGTCTGTACCTCTGTTTATGGCACTGCCAAAGCGGTTCCTGTCTCTTTTGCCCTGAGTTTTGCGGTGACTGTTTTAGCGTTTACGACGGCGCTTGTCTTTTTGGAGTGGAGAGAACGAAAGGGAGCAGAGAATGATTAAGAACCGAATCAAAGAATACAGGGCAAAATACGACATGAAACAGGAAGATTTGGCCAAACTGGTAGGCGTCCGCAGAGAAACGATCGGAAATCTTGAAAAAGGCAAATACAATCCTTCGCTGGTTTTGGCATGGAACATTGCAAAGGTATTTCATGTTTCGATCGAAGAGGTTTTTACTGTTGAGGAACAGCGCTGACCAGGCAGGGCATCAGCCTGCCTGCAGGCTCTGCATGAGAGCATAGAAGTACTGTTCCTGGCCACTGCTGAAATAGTGATACCACGCGTCCAGCGTATCAGGGTGAAAGATTTCCAACCGCTCGAAGATTTGTTTTGCCCACAGCAGAGAGCCGGTGGAACCTGCCGTGATCAGATTGCGGTCTGCGACAGATGGTTTATCGACGTAGCATTCCTGCCCTTTGTAAGAGGGAGAATACATTTCCAGATATCCCAGACCGTTGCTGGTGTGCAGGCGCTGGTCCAGCAGGCCGGCGTTTGCCAGAGCAGCAGTGGCGCCGCAGATGGCACAAACCGTTGCGCCCGCCGAAAGGAGCAGTGAAGCCTTTTCAATGACGGCACCATGCCTGGGATCGTCCCAGGTGCCTGCACCCGGTAATACCAGCACACTTTTTTCAGATATCGCAATATCGCTGATGGTACAGTCCGGAAGGAGTGTCAAACCGCCCATTGTTTTGACGGGCTCTGCTGAGAGACTGACCGTTTTGACCAGTATATCGGGCGCACCTTCTTTGAAAAAACGCCCGGAGTGCAGTTCCGCAGTAACATACCCCAATTCCCAGTCGGCTAAAGTGTCAAGAATATAAACATAAACCGTAAACATTTCATTCCTCCATTTCCATTTTCATTTCTACTTCTGTATTTTGTTTCCATTTTCTGTTGTGCTGTCAGCTTTTTTATGATATCAGACGATTGTTGACATCAGTATGGCAACAATCTATAATCAAAGAAAATTTTTGAAAAAAGGCGGTTTTCAAATGAAAATTGACAGACTTGTCAGTATTATTATGATACTGCTCAAAAAGGAGCGTACAGGCGCACAGGAACTGGCGGATATGTTTGAAGTTTCGCCCCGCACAATCTATCGGGATATAGAGGCCATCAATATGGCAGGGATTCCGGTACGCTCAACAGCGGGAGTCGGCGGCGGTTTTGAAATCATGCCGGAGTACAAAATTGATAAAAATGTTTTTTCTGCGGCCGATCTTTCTGCGATCCTGATGGGGCTTTCCGGTCTTTCCAACATGGTACGCGGGGATGAGATTGTAAATGCACTTGCAAAGGTTAAGAGCTTTATACCGGCTGACAGAGCAGAGGACATTGCAATCAAGACGAATCAAATCTGGATTGATCCAGGTTCATGGTCAGGCAATCCAAATATCCGGCCGTACCTGCAAACGGTCAAAACCGCTCTGGAAGATCACAGGCTGCTTTCTTTTGCATATATAGCGCACCATGGAAACAAAACTGTGCGAACCGTTGAGCCATATCAGCTTGTATTGAAAGGCGGCCACTGGTATTTTTATGGGTACTGCCACAGCAGAAGTGATTACCGTCTGTTCCGGCTGTCCCGTATGGCGGATCTGCAGCTTAAGCAGGATACTTTTGTCCCGCGGGAATATCCAAAACCGGTTTTGGAGTTTGACAAAATCATACAAAAGATGCAGACAGCAATTCAAATACGTATTCACAAATCTCTGTTGGACAGGGTGCTTGAATTTTGTACGTATGACCACTTTGTTGCAGATGGCGATGCCCATTATATTGTAAATTTTCCGTTCATTGATAACGAGTATTACTATGATATTCTTCTTGGCTTCGGAGATAAATGTGAGTGCCTTGCGCCTTCTGACGTCCGTGCAAAGATAAAGCAGAAAATACACGACATGGATGCCGTATACAGCGGGAAATGCCCGTAGACATGCATAAAAAGCAGTAAATCTATTTACAATACATAAGGTTTCATGTTATCATAAGTAGTAATGAAAACTACGTCGAATAGTTGTGGAGGCCTTATGAATTATAAAATTGTTGTGGACAGCTGTTGTGAATTACCCGGGAAGTATAAGAATGACGAGCGGTTTCAGAGAATTCCTCTCGGGCTGGAGGTCGGAGATTACGCGATCCAGGACGATGAGAACTTTGACCAGAAGGTTTTTCTGGAGAAGGTGGCAGCCTGTCCGCTGTGTCCGAAATCTTCCTGTCCCTCACCCGAAAAGTTTATGGAAGCGTACCACTGTGAGGCGGAGGAAATCTTCGTGGTGACGCTGTCCTCGCATCTGAGCGGAAGCTATAACAGCGCAGAGCTTGGCAGGAATCTCTACCATGAGAAATACGGCGGAAAGAAGATCCACGTAGTGGATTCTGAGTCCGCCAGCTGCGGAGAAACCCAGCTGGCCATGCGGATCATGCGGTACAAGGAGGCGGGGCTGTCTTTCGAGGAAACGGTGGAGAAGATAGAAGTGTTTAAGCGGAAGATGCGTACTTATTTCGTGCTGGACAATCTGGAGACGCTCCGCAAGAACGGAAGGCTCAGCGGCGTCAAGGCACTGGTGGCCTCCACGCTCAATATTAAACCGGTCATGATCGGGAATCTGGGCGTGATCGAGCAGAAAGGGCAGGCGATCGGCATCAACAAGGCCCTTGCCAAGCTGGCGGATAATATCATAGCAGACGTGGGGCATCCGGAGAAAAGGACGCTTATGATCAGCCACTGCAACTGTCCGGAGCGGGCGGCCTATATGCGCACGCTCATGGAGAAAAGGGCATCCTATAAGAATGTGGTGATCCTGGATACGGCGGGCGTCAGCAGCATGTATGCCAATGACGGCGGGATCATCGTTACGCTGTAAACAGATGCCCGTTGTTTTATTTACGTATCTTACATCACCAGTATTTCGATCGGGGATGTGATAAGCAGCAGTACGAGCAGTATCTGTAGGATCAGAATAGCCGGCATACCGTACAGGAAATACCAGTGCCGTGTCTTGTGGCGGAAAAGGTGCATCCCCGCGATGGAACCGAGGGAGCCGCCGATCAGGGCCAGCACGAACAGGGTAGACTCGGGAATGCGCCAGGCTCTTTTGCGTGCCTTGTGCTTGTCTACGCCCATAAAGATGAAACTTGTGCAGTTGACAGCAACCAGATATATGATAATCAGTGTAATCGCGTTCATAAATTTATCCTTTTTCTTTAGAGTCGGAAAATGTCAGGTGTTAGTATCATAACATAAAAAGGTAGAAAAGGAAAGATGACGGCAAGAACAGAATTTGAACCTGTGTACAAAGATATATTTCCCTTCTGGAGCAGACTTTCAGAGGCGGACAGAGATTATCTGTGTGAGAACTCTTATGCCGTGACCTATCCCAGAGGCAGGAATATCCATGATGGCAATGACTGCTCCGGGGTGATCCTCGTGCGAAACGGCAGCCTCAGACTTTATATGATGTCGGATGAGGGCAGGGATATAACGCTGTATCGTCTGCACAGGGGAGATATTTGTATGCTGTCTGCCTCCTGCGTGCTGGAGTCCATCACTTTTGATGTGTTCGTGGATGCCGAGGAGGACAGTGACTGCTATGTGATCGGCGGGCCTGCTTTTGCGGCATTGTCAGGGCGGGTCCCGGATATCAGGATCTTTGCGCTGGAGACTGCCGTCGGCCGTTTTTCGGATGTGATGTGGGTCATGCAGCAGATTCTTTTTATGAGCATGGACAAAAGGCTCGCCATTTTTCTGCTCGACGAATCGGCCAGAACCGGCGTCGATACCATAACGCTTACCCATGGACAGATTGCCCGCTATATCGGCTCCGCCCGTGAGGTCGTGTCAAGAATGCTCAAATACTTTGCAGCTGAGGGGATCGTGGAGGTTTCCCGCGGAGATATCAGAATTCTCGACCGGAAACGGCTTCGGGAACTGACAAGCTGAGAAAGTCTGAATGCATATTGTTACGGACGTCCATAGTCCTGCGGGCGTCTTTTTTTTGCCCTTTTTTACCGACAGAGCAGTATACAAAGTTCACATGGCATCTTCCTATCAAATTCATACGGGTGCGGTAGTTTTTTATGGTTCATGTGATTTCTTCCACTTTTTTTGGTGTAAATTAACGGAAACTTGGTATATTAGAGCAAAAAGGGAGTGATCACATGAAAGACACGGTCTATGGATATATCCGTGTATCCACAAGGGAACAGAATGAGGCGCGGCAGAAGATTGCCCTGCGCAGCTTTCCGGTATCGGAAGAAAATATCTATATGGACAAGATGAGCGGAAAAGACTTCGAGCGCGACGCCTATCAGGAACTGGTGAGGAAACTCGAAAGGGGCGACCTGCTGGTGATCCAGTCAATCGACCGGCTGGGACGCAATTATGAGGAGATTCTCGAACAGTGGCGCATCCTTACGAGGATCAGACAGGTGGATATCGTGGTGCTGGACATGCCGCTGCTGGATACGAGGAAAAAGGGGGAGGACCTGACCGGCACTTTTGTGGCGGATCTGGTGCTGCAGATCCTCTCCTATGTGGCTCAGAGCGAACGGGAAAATATCCGCAAGCGGCAGGCGGAGGGGATTGCGGCGGCCAAAGCGCGGGGTGTGCATTTCGGCAATCCGGGCAAGCCTGTGCCGGCAGATTTTGCGGAGACGGTGGAGAAATGGAGGCGTAAGGAGATCAGACTGCCGGAGGCACTGGAACATCTGGGGATCGGCCGCACTTATTTCTATAGACATGTGAAACTGCTTGGATTGTAAAGGAGCTGTCGGATACACGGCATCGGGCCGAATACATAAAAAGGGGCTGAGAAAACGGTGGAGTTTGTGTTGCGGCAGAGGCAGGACTGTGTTATGATCGCAGTAAAATAACAGGTTTCCGGAGACTGTAAATAAGAAAGAGGAGGTCGATTGGCTGATGAAGAGGGCCGGGAGACATTCACCTGTCGGAATGTTACTGTGTATGGTGGGCGTGTGCGTGCTGCTTGCCGCTTCCACGGTGTTTTTGCTGCGTCCCGGGAGCAGCGGGGATGTAGAGCCGGCGAAGATCCTGTTTGCCGGTACGGAGGACGATGCGGACTGTGCGATCCTGCTGAGCCAGGATACATGCGTTATGATCGACACGGGAGAAGAGCAGGATGCAGAGCATATCCTTACCCTGCTGGAGCAGGAGCAGGTGGAGAAGATTGACTGTCTGATCCTCACCCATCCGGACAAGGATCATATCGGAGGCGCGCCTGCACTTATGGAGGCGCTTTCCGTTGGTCAGATCGTAGTGCCGGATTACGGACAGGAGAAGGAAAGCTACGAGACGCTTATAGAGACGGCGGAGGCGCTGGGGAGCAGCATCACGGTACTGGCACCTGCGCACAGCAGGGATCTGCGTTTCGGGGATCTTTCGCTTTGCATCTGGCCGCCGGAAGAAGCGTATTACGAGAAGGACAACGACTATTCCCTGGCGGTGCTTGTCAGGCACGGCGGGGTGAAGATGTTTTTCGCCGGGGATGCCCAGAAGAGAAGAATGAAGGAACTGCTGACCTATTCTCTGCCGCAGGTGGATCTGTACAAAGTAAGCTATCATGGGCGCGACCTCACCACCGGCGCCAGGCTGATCGGCAGCATCCGGCCGCGGCACGCCGTGGTGACGGCGGATGCACCGGGGCCGGAGATCGAACAGGCGCTTCGGCTGGCGGGCGCGCAGGTTTATTGTACGAGGGGACAGGACGCGGTGTTTGTCAGCGACGGGGAACTCTTTTCCTGTGTGCCCTGACAATCCTGTTTCTGAGCGGTATTCCAATCCCGATCGGGGACCGGTTTTTTACTGTGTCGTGATAAATTTGATATATCGCGTGCTGATTACATATACCATACCAAAATAACATAAATACAGAACAAAGAAGCAGACCATAAAACTGCCCATAGCTTTAAGCAGATGGTTGTGTATGGGTAATAGGGAGTTCAGCTTATGATTGACAAACGGTGCGGCTGTCCAGAGCATCATAAAAGACATCAGTACCGGCATGAACAGCTTTAGAAGCACCTGCATACAAATCAGTTTTTTCAGATCGGAACAATTTTTGCCCATATGAAATAACAGCCGTATATTTCGATTCTCTCTCTTCAAATCAATGATTTGCGATAAAGAGAGGATAGAAAAATAAAGGATCATAAAAATAATGCAGATACTGATCTGTAAAAATCCCATCCACTGCTGCTCCTTTTGTTCAAAAATGGAAACAGCCGGATTAAGCAGAAGCGTCCCAAAGACAAAAGCGGCTGCTGAAAAAATAAAGCAGATGCAGAAAATGGTATTTACATTGGCACCGGTTTTTGGGCCGCCTGTCATTTCAGCCATCTGATACAACCGGTTGCCCTGATATAAAGTGTCTGCATGTGACAGGCGTAATGATGCGATAAAAGCATACAGCCATCTATAGAATGAAAAAACGCACACCAACACTGGCAGTGAGATAAAGGAGATGGAAACAGACATGATCCTGCCGGACAGAAAGGAGATGCCCGACAGCAGTGCCAGATAGCCGAAAAAGCTGATCATAAGCATCCATCCCCAAAAGGATTTCCGGCCTGTGCCCAGCGGCTGATTGTGCTGTTTTTCCCGCATAAGCTGCACGATCTGTAAGTTATATATTTTTCTCTTCATAAAAAATGTTGTCAGAATTTCTACACAGCAAAAATAACCAAATGTCTGCAGAATGCTTTTCAGGATAATTCTGGATATGGAGTGGCCTGCGGTATCCAGCAGTAATGTATGGCAGCAGATAGAAAAGATGCCCGTCCCGGAAGCCACACCCACAACAAAGCACAACAGTCCTGTCAAAAATAATTCGCACAAAAATACCAGTGTCAGCTTATCTTTTTCCATGCCAAGCAGCATATAAGTGGCAAATTCTTTTGCCCGCTGCCTGATGACAAAATGATTGATATAGTTTGCAAATACTGCCATGATCAGCACGATCAGTAAAGGCAGGGCCATTGTCTGAAAACCCGCCTGCATATCCCCTGTATCCGCAATACAGTTTGAAAGAAAAATAATGGAAGTGAGCATGACCATGGATGCCATATAAAGGAGATAGTCGAGCATGGAACGCTTTGTGTTGCGGAGCGCTAATTTAAGATACATAGGGAACACCTCCTGTTATCTTTGCGAAAGTATCTAAAATTCTGGTGAAAAACTCCTGCTTATTTTCCTGTTCCCGTTTCAGGGAGGCTTTTATTTTGCCATCCTGCATAAACAGAATCTCATCGCAATAACTTGCGGAGAAGACATCGTGCGTTACCATCAGGACAGTAGCAGTATATTTTCGGCAGAGCATGACAAAGGTTTCCAGTAATTGGGCAGCGGCATGACTGTCCAATGCCCCGGTCGGCTCATCCGCGAGAATCAGGCTGGGGTTTGTCGCGATCGCTCTTATACAGGCGCATCGCTGCCGTTGACCGCCTGAAATTTCATACGGAAATTTATGCAGGATCTCCGATATCCCTAATTTGCCGGCCAGATCAATGATCGTCTGTTTTACGGTCTCTTTTGGCATCTGCTTAATCGTCAATGCCAGTGCGATATTCTCATAAACCGTTAAGGTGTCTAATAAATTGTATTCCTGAAATACAAACCCCAAATGCTCCCGGCGAAAAGATGCCAGATCATTTTCAGACAGGCCGGCAATGTCATGACCATCAATTTCTATCTGCCCGCTGGTAGCCTTATCTATTGTTGCGATCATATTCAGTAAAGTGGTTTTTCCGGATCCTGATGCACCCATGATGCCGACAAAACGCCCTTTGGTGATTTCAAAGCTGACATCTTTAACGGCTTCGGTTACGGTACTTTCCGTTTCATATACCTTTCTGATATTTTTTATCTTTAACACGCTCGAAGCAGAGGAATCTGTCTGATTCTCCCACCGGTCTTCGCCAAGCAGGCTTGTGACGACTTCAAGCAGTAATTGATTAGATTTCTCTTTCAGATTCTCGTCGGGTATGAATTCACCTGCAAGCAATTCATTCAAAGTGATGTGGAGCAGGTCGCACAGCGGACAAAACAGGGACAGATCAGGCATTGATTTTCCGGTTTCCCATTTTGATACAGCCTTGTCCGTTATTCCCAACATTTCAGCCAGCTGGTTTTGGGTCAGGCCGTTGTCTTTTCTTCGCGCGGCAATGAAACCGCCTATTTTCTTTTGATCCATATTTCAAAAATCCTCGCTTTCCATCATTATGATACAGCAGATGGATCAAAAGAACACCTACCAACAGTAGAGTTTCGAAAAAAAGTTATAAAAACGCATAATTTCACAGATATTTTTACAACAAGACAAGGTCTGTTTGCAACTTGCCATATCAGAAAAAAGCAGTTTTTACGATATAATATAAACAATGTTGTTTTTGTCATCCGGCATTGATTGTGGGAAATTTACATTATACAAGGAGATGGAAACCTATGGAGAACTTTATTGGTCAGACAGATGCTGATGTGCGATCCGTAAGAGATGCCATTTGTGTGGCAATCTGCGATGACGAGGCGTTTATGCTTGAACTGTTGGAGGAAAAAGTAAAGAATATGCTGCCTTCTGCGGTAATAGAACAGTTTTCTTCCGGCAGGGAGCTGTTGGAAGGCAATACGCAGGCGGACATTTTACTTCTGGATATACAGATGCCAAAGATGGATGGTATGGAGACGGCAAGGCTTTTCCGCAGGCAGCAGGGAGATGCACTCATCATATTTATTACAGCGGCTCCGGAATATGTCTTTCAGGCATTTGATGTAGGTGCGTTTCATTATCTTGTCAAGCCTTTATCTGATGATAAATTCGATGAGGTCTTTGGAAATGCGCTGTTGGAAATCGGACGCAGGAATAAGGGCAGAGATGGGGGTGATGGAGACTACATGATGATACAGGCAGGGGGAGTCCATACAAAAATATTGTTTAAGGATATTGTCTATGCGGAAGTGTTTAACCGTAAAGTCATCATTCATACCATAAACGGCGATACAGAATATTATGGGAAACTGTCCGATCTGGAGAAAAAAGTCGGAGAGGATTTTTTCAGACCACACAGGTCGTATCTGATACATTTTAAGTATGTGCTGAGGTATGATGCTGTGTCTGCTGTTATGGAAAACGGGACAGCGTTGATTGCAAAGCAGAA